>Ga0194060_10000016_pt1 | contig 111771 bp, 113 predicted proteins | sample SepL225m_MetaG_FD_163427 | JGI IMG/M metagenome (GOLD analysis project Ga0194060, IMG submission 163427) | Anoxic zone freshwater microbial communities from boreal shield lake in IISD Experimental Lakes Area, Ontario, Canada - Sep2016-L222-5m | ecosystem: Environmental > Aquatic > Freshwater... | reverse complement strand
TGCAATCGATGATCAGGGGTTCACAAAAAGAGCTGATCCGCAATGAGCTGCTTGATCTTCTGGAGGCCGGAGATGCTGGAGGTTTGGAACCTGTCATCAAACGTCTTTTTGCGAGCATCGCCTATAACAATTACACCAACAACGATATTGAGCGTTACGAGGGCTTTTATGCCAGCGTACTCTATGCCTTTTTTGCCAGCTTCGGGGTGGTCATCATTGCCGAGGATGTGAGCAACAAGGGAAGAGTTGACTTGACGCTGCAGGTCGACGGGAGAACCTTTCTCTTTGAATTCAAGGTGAGCGACGGGGAGCCACTTGAGCAGATGAAGAGGATGAAGTACTACGAGAAATATGCAGGGGAACGCTATCTGATTGGTATTGTCTTCGACCCGAAGGAGAGAAACGTCAGCAGGTTTGAGGTTGAGAGGGTGTGACGCCCAGTGTACTTCGTAATAAGGCGACTACACCAGGCCGCTTCTGCATCGTCAATATGACCGCCTGAGTAAAGGTCTGTAGTGAGTTTGCCTGTGTTGTTCGTCGTGTGGCCGAGGCTGCCCGACTGATGATAGAGAGAAAGCATTAAAAATATGGAGTTATCGATTTTGAACAAGATATACATAGCAGGACATCGAGGTATGGCTGGGTCAGCAATTTTGCGGAATCTTCAGGCCAAAGGGGTTGGAGCAAAGGATGTTGTTGTCAGAACACACAAGGAGCTTGACCTGACCAACCAGTCAGCCGTTCGTTCATTCTTTCAGCAGGAGAAGCTTGATCAAGTCTATCTGGCAGCGGCCAAAGTGGGAGGTATTTATGCCAACAACACTTATCCGGCAGAGTTTATCTACCAGAACCTGATGGTAGAGGCGAACGTCATCCATGAGGCATGGCAGGCTGGTGTCAAAAAACTCTTGTTCCTGGGCTCAAGCTGCATCTATCCCAAGCTGGCTCCACAGCCCATGAGCGAAAGAGCCCTGTTGACCGGTACGCTTGAGTCAACCAATGAGCCCTATGCAATTGCCAAAATTGCAGGCATCAAACTGTGTGAAAGCTACAACCGCCAATATGGCACTGACTACCGGAGTGTTATGCCCACCAATCTCTACGGCATCGGAGACAATTATCATCCAGAAAACAGCCACGTTATTCCAGCTCTGATACGTCGTGTTTATGAAGCGAAAAGCAAGAGCGCTTCTGTCGTGACTATTTGGGGGACTGGGAGACCTCGTCGTGAGTTTCTGTATATCGATGATATGGCTGCGGCTTGTGTTCATGTCATGAATTTGGATCAGGAGAGCTATAACGGGTATACCACACCAATGCAAAGCCACGTTAACGTCGGCTCAGGCGAGGATATTACCATTAAAGAGCTGGCGCTGACCATCGCAAAGGTTATCGGCTACCGGGGTAGCATAGAATTTGACCCCACGAAACCCGATGGTACTCCAAGAAAACTGATGGACAGCACCCGCCTCAACAACCTTGGGTGGCAAGCCAGTGTCTCACTTGAAGCGGGAGTGCAGCTTGCCTACAGCGATTTTTTGAAAAACCATACCAATGCACAATGAAAGTTGCCCTTATTACCGGAATTACAGGTCAGGATGGATCCTATCTGGCCGAATTTCTGCTTGAAAAAGGTTACGAAGTACACGGCATAAAACGCCGGGCAAGTAGTCTGAATACCCAACGGATAGATCATCTCTACCGTGATCGCCACGATATCGAAAAAGAGTCAGCACCCAGCACTCAGCACCAAGCACTCTATTTGCATTATGGCGACTTGACCGACAGCAGTAACTTGACCCGCATTATTGCTGAAGTGCAGCCTGATGAAGTCTATAACCTCGGTGCGCAAAGCCATGTTGCGGTCAGCTTTGAGTCACCTGAATATACGGCTGATGTTGATGGCATGGGTACGTTGCGCCTGCTTGAGGCTATCCGTTTTCTTGGGTTGGAAAAGAAAACAAGATTTTACCAGGCATCAACCTCAGAACTTTACGGTCTGGTACAGGAGATTCCTCAGCGGGAGTCAACACCATTCTACCCCCGCAGCCCTTATGCTGTTGCCAAGCTTTACGCCTACTGGATCACGGTCAACTATCGTGAAGCCTATGGCATGTATGCCTGCAATGGCATTCTCTTCAACCACGAATCATCGCGTCGCGGTGAAACGTTTGTGACCCGTAAAATCACTCGCAGTCTTGCCAACATCTCGCAGGGGCTTGAAGAGTGCCTCTATATCGGCAACATGAACGCCCTTCGCGACTGGGGTCATGCCAAAGATTACGTCCGCATGCAGTGGATGATGCTCCAGCAGGAGGAGCCGAAAGACTACGTTATTGCCACCGGTGTTCAATACACGGTGCGCCAGTTTATTGAGAAAGCCGCACAACAGCTCGGCATAACCATTCGTTGGGAAGGGGTGGCTCTGCAAGAGGTTGGCACTATTGCCGCTATCAACTCTCCCCATGCTTACCCATCGCTGAGCCTCGGGCAAAGTATTGTTCGGATCGATCCGAGGTACTTCCGTCCCGCAGAGGTAGAGACCCTGCTTGGTGACCCTGCGAAAGCGAAAGCCGACCTCGGTTGGATCCCCGAAATAACCCTCGACAAGATGGTTGCCGAAATGGTAGACCACGATCTTGACCTCGCAAAACGGCACGCCCTCCTCAAAGCCAATGGCTACAACGTTGATGTGAGTAAAGAGTAGTCTTTCTCACCCAAGATATCCTCCACATTCCGAATAAAATCTGCCAGCAAATCCCCTGATAGGGGCGTATTGCATACGCCCCTCACATTCCCGGGAACGCCGAGCTCCAGCTCGGCAGAAAAAGAGAACCATATTTGGTGAGTAGTCCGCCAGCCCGTATACTCCGCTCACTGAGTAGGGCGTAAGCCCGTATCGAAGTGTTTCTGTCAAAAAGTATTATATTCTGTTATGGAGTAAAAAAAATGTGCGAGTTACAAAGAGGTTGACAATGAAAAAGCTGCCAATAGGGATACAGACGTTCAGTAAAATAATCGAAGGTGATTACCTCTACATCGATAAAACGGAGATTGCCCGTAACCTGATCAACAACTTTAAATATGTCTTTCTGTCGCGACCCCCTCGATTCGGCAAAAGCGTGTTCCTCGACACGCTAAAAAATATTTTTGAGGGCTGAAGCTTGAACAATGGGCAAGGAAAAAATTCCGAATGGCTTCACAGAGAAAGTAAAGAGATGCTCAAGGTTTATGTCCCTAATTTCCCCTATAAAATTCTTTATTCGGTAGAAGAATGCCTGAAAATCCGAGAACAATCGGTTGAACACTATCTCAGGCTACGCTATTGAAAGTATCTCCTCCTCCAGCAACTGCTGTTTATACAGTTCAGCGTAGAGGTGTTTCTGCTGCAAGAGCTCCTCGTGGGTGCCACTCTCAACAATGGCCCCTTCTTTCAGCACCACAATGCGGTCACAGTTTTTGACCGTGGAGATTCGATGGCTGATCAGCAGAATGGTGGTATTGGGAAGTTTTTGCAGGAGTGCCTCAAAGATACGGGCTTCGGTGTCGGTGTCAACGGCAGAAAGGGCATCGTCAAGGATGAGAAGGCGGGGCTTCCAGGCAATGGCTCTGGCAATGCACGCTCTCTGTTTCTGTCCGCCGGAGAGGTTGATCCCTTTTTCGCCGAGCATTGTTTCGAAGCCGTCAGGGAAATCTTCAATGTCATCATGAAGCATGGCGATTCTGCTTGCGTCGATGACCGATTCAGCGTCTTCATCGCGGCTGCCCCAGTTGATGTTGTGGGCGATGGTGTCGGAAAAGAGAAAGTTTACCTGGGGGACAAACCCGACGAGCTCTCTCAATGTGGTGATTGGAATGCTTTGGATGTTGAGGCCGTCAAGCAGTATGGAGCCCTCAACCGGTAGGTAGAGTCGTGGTATCAGGTTGACCAGAGTTGTTTTGCCTGAGCCAGTTGCCCCGACGATTGCCACTTTTGAGCCAGCGGCTATGTTGAGTGTGATGTTGTTCAGAACAGGATTTTTCTCATGGCCGGGATAGTGAAAGCGAACATTACGGAAAGAGAGGGCGGCTGGAAAGGAGTTAATATCAACATTCTTCCTCTTCAGTTCGGAGATATCCGGTTTTATGCTGAAGATTTCGTTCAGTCGTACCTGGGCTGAGGCGGCTCTCTGGATAATACTGGTGACCCACCCGATGGAGATGATTGGCCAGCTCAGCATTGAAACATAAACAATAAATTCTGCGATGCCTCCAACCGTCATGCTTCCTTCAATAACGTTGATACCTCCAACCCAGACAACAGGGATAAGCGAAAAGGCGGTCATGGAGGTGAGAAAGGCAAAAAAGAGCGCTTGCAGTTTTCCGAGTGAAAGATTTTTGCGGTAGTATTCTTTATTGAGGGCTCCAAACCGCTCAATTTCGAAGGATTCGCGAGTGTAGCTTTTGACGACTCTGATGCCGGAGAGATTTTCCTGTACCAGATTAGTTATGGCTGCGTAGCTCTCCTGAATGCTTTTCGACCGTTTTTGCATAGAGCTGCCGATTTTATAGACGGAATAGCTCAGAATGGGTGCGGGGAGGAGGGCGAAAAGGGTGAGTTTCGGAGAGATGGCAACCATGGCGACAAGTGCAAAAACAAGTCGGAAGAGGGTATTGAGGGAGTACATGATGCCGGGGCCGAGGAACTCTCTGATGGCATTCAGGTCGTTGGTGCCTCTGGAGATAAGTTCGCCAGTGCTTGTGGTATTGTAAAACCGCCTTGGCAAGCTTTGAAGGTGTTGGTAATAGTCGTTTTTCAGATCAAATTCAATGTGCCGTGATGCTACAATAATGTTCTGCCGGACAAGAAAGAGAAAGTAGCCACTCAGCAGTGCGAAGAGAAAATAGAGGCCGGTATCGCGGAGCACCTCCACAAGGACGAATGGACGACTCATGGTGTCGATGGCAAGTCCGATATATTTTGGAGCGATGACGGCAAAGAGGTTGGTCAGAATGATAAAGAAAAAGCCTGACAAGAGATTTTTTTTATACCTTAAGAGATAAGGTTTGAGGCTGAGAAGATTTTTCATACGTCATAAGTTTTTGAAGTGACTGTAGTAATCTATCATAAGAACAGGGAAAACAAAATTTCATACGGGCAACACTGTTATGGCATTTGATTCAACGAAGAGTTATTACTCGATCAGTGAGGTGACCAAAATCGCAGGGATACCTGCTTACCTGCTTCGGTACTGGGAGGGTTTTTTTAATGAGCTGACTCCAGCACGGGATACGCGCGGTAACAGACGATACACAAACCGCGATATTGCCATGGTACTCAATATCAAGGATCTGGTCTATGAGAAGGGGTACAAGCTTGGCAAGGCGAGTGAAATTGTGAAGGGCAAGCCCCGGGATAGTGATGATGACCATAAAACCACAGAGATTCTCAAGTTGCGGAAACAGATTGGCAATGAGAAGAGTCGTCAAAGTGCAGTCGATGAACGTCGCACGCTGCTGTTGAAGGAGATCAAGGTGGAGATTGAGGATATTCTACAGTTGCTTGGATAGAAGGGTTATAAAGGGGGCTGTAAGGACAACAACAAAAAAACCGGCTTTCACCGGTTTTTTTGTTGTAATCAACCACTTGCTTACTGAGCGTACAGCACTTCAAACTGTCCGGTACCACCCTTGCAGACATGCTCAACCCAGCGGCCATAAGCGCCACCGCTCCAGCGATACTCTTCAAGGTTTTGTGAACGGAACTGAGGGGCGGCATAGCGCACCTTGTAACCCTTTGGTACGACAATCTTCAACTGCGAATCGACCGTAAAGTCATTCAGTTTTCCGACCATGCCGTGATGTACAAGAGGGATCAGCGGATGGTTCAGGATTCTGCGGAGTCCACCGCCGGCATCTACTGATACACCAGGGAACTCACCGTCAACCTTCACTTCGATGCCCTGTGAATCTGAGCGGAATGCAGCTTCAACCGATGCTGGTTTGGTCAGCTTGTCAGCAGGGAAGAGCTCTGCCCAGCGTGCAATAGAATCGACAATGCCGGATCCACCGTGGGAGAAGCGCCATCTGGTCACTCCGACGGGCCCTTTCTCTCCGCTCTGGGTGCCGATGCTGTTGACCTCAATTTTCGAAATTCTCTGCCCGCCTTCGTTGAGTGCAGTAAAAGCAGGTCCAATAAACCACAATTCACGAATCCAGTCATTGAATGAGCCGGTTGACTGCATTGCCCGAAGAGTGTTTTCCCACGTGTCAATAACGTCATTATTGTCAAGTGGTACCTTCATGATGATGTCATGGAACTGACGACCCTGCAGGTAGATTGGGTTGGGGACATTTCTCTTGACCGCGTCTGAACGGTAGTAGAAGATGTTGACAACTGACCCTTCAAAGGAGAACGAGTGGGAGAAGTCACCAACGGTAACCGACCCTTCACCGACACAGATTCTTCTCTCTTTGGTTTCATTGGCAATATCAGCCTCAACAACCAACTTACTCTTTGTGCTGTCCACAATGGACTCAATAACAGCCGAAAATCTTACGAAACCCTTTGCTGGATCGAGAGGTTTCACATTGATCTTGATGTTACAGTCAGCCGGTAACAGAGGCAATGCGGGAGGCACGTTAACCTTGGCCCTGCATTTTACTTTGCCCCATGAGCTTGTACCACCCTCAAGCACGATCTCATAGTCGGAGTGTGCGGTTGTGGTGTCTTTAGTGCCGAAAAGAGCCATAATGAGTTCTCCTTTTTCTAATGGCGTTGAAATTGGATATTTTCAGGAAAAAAATTCACAGAATATGATTCCTCTTATGTAACGGGTTTGAACAAATTTAAAGAATAAAAATCAATAAATAAAGTAAAATATGTCTGGAGTGGTTATCTGCTTGATTGAAATATCGTTTACTTTCAGCGATTTCCCCTTCTCCGGTGATTTTTTTTTTTCCCCACCCCCTTACCGATAACTTTTTGACTGTTTTATGACCCCTTTATTCCGGACAATTGACCAACTGAGCCATTCTCGATATCGTGCCTCTCTGCTCAGTGGTGTGCTTCTTGGTGTATCATTTCCATCCTATCCAGCTATCCGTCTCGAACTGCTTGCGTGGGTTGCGCTGGTGCCACTGCTTATCTCCCTTCGGTCGGTAGAGTCGGCAAGTGAGCTGTTTCGACGTGCATGTATTACCATGCTGCTTTTTTGTGTGATAAGTCTCTGGTGGGTCACTCTTGCAACGCTGCCAGGTGGTATTCTTACTATTCTGGCACAGGCCTGTTTTATGACTCTGCCTCTTTTTGCCTTTTATCTGCTCAAAAAAATGGTAACCTATTTTTTTGCGCTCTTTTCACTGCCATTTATCTGGGTTGCCTGGGAGTGGGCCTACATGCAGCAGGAGTTCTCATTAGGGTGGCTTACTTTAGGGAATTCACAGGCTAATCTGAATTTCATGATTCAGTATGCTGATATTACCGGTGTATGGGGAATAAGTTTCTGGTTGTTATGGTTCAATGTATTGGCGGTTTTGGTGCTGATCGGTAGTCGCAGGGAGGCGCTTCGTTCTCTTCTCTTGATGGCCGTGATGGTTCTTCTCCCCCTGCTGTACTCCATGTTGCTTTTCTCTCGTGATGGAGCGGATTCCAGGGCGGAAGGTCAACTCAGGGTGACACTCGTCCAGCCAAATATCGATCCCCATGGCAAGTGGGTACGCAGTAACAGTGTTGATATAATGGAGCGATATTACCGTATGAGCAAGATCGCTGTTCGTGATAATCGACCAGATCTGGTCATCTGGCCTGAAACAGCGATTCCATTCTCCATTTTTGATTCGGACTACCTTTTTGATTTGCAACTTCTGCAGGGGGCGCTGCGACAGTGGCAGGTGCCCCTTTTGACCGGGTTTGTCGACGTTGTGCATAGTGGGGAGGGGGGGCATGGCGAGGCTTATAATGCATCCATGCTGCTGGAGCCGGGCAACGGTGTGCCCTGGATTTATCACAAGATGCATCTGGTGCCATTTGCAGAGCGGGTGCCCTATGTTGAATATTTCCCATGGCTTGGAAATGCAACATTTTCGTTGTCAGGTATCAGGGGATGGGGAAAAGGGGGCGATGCTTCTGTCATGAAGCTCTCTTCCTCGCACGGAAAGATAGTTATTGCCAATATTATCTGTTATGAGTCAATTTTTCCTTCTTTTGTGACGGAGTTTGTTCGTAAGGGAGCACGAATGCTTACCCTCGTGACCAATGATGGCTGGTATGGAACTTCATACGCTCCTTATCAGCATCTGGCTATTGGCAGATTGCGCTGTATTGAAAACCGTCGTGCAATGGCGCGCTGTGCCAATACCGGCCTCACGGTTGTGCTTGATAAATTTGGACGTACCATTGCTGACATTCCATGGTGGGAGGAGCAGACGCTGACGGCTGACGTGCCACTGGAAAGCACGCTTACGTTTTATACATGCAACACGGATCTCTTGCCGAAAGCAACCGTGCTGATTTCAGTGTTGTTGTTGTTGGTTGCTTTTTTGAAAAGAGAGGCCAAAATCTTGTAAATTAAGGTGTTGGTACGACCTGATGATGAACTTGCAAACCGTATGCCTTGATTTTTCTGTGGAGGGTTCGTTCGGTGATGCCCAGTGCAAGAGCCGATTTACGTTTATTTCCGCCACACCGTTCAAGTGCCTCTGTAATAGACTTTTTTTCCATCTCGTCCAGTGATAGTAATGGTGCCGGTATTTCTGGTGGTGGTTGAAGAGCTTGATAGCTTTGTGGTTGATGTTCTGGAAAATCGGGCAGGAGCAGCGGAGCGATCGCTCTTGCCTGCACAAGATGCTGCAAAAGCAGACGGATTTCACTCACCTCCTGGCGAAGTTGAATAATATTGCTGAAGATCACCTGGAGTTCGTTTTTTTCTGATCTTGCGGGGTCATGGACCAGGCTTTTGTACCTGTTTTTTTGAACGAGATGTTTTTCAAGAAGCTCAGGAGTGATGTATTTTCCTTTTTCAAGCACAAGCAGTGACTCTATAAGATTTCTGAGTTCCCGGATATTGCCCGGCCAGGGGTAACGCATCAGCATTTCCGCGCCATCCGGACTGAATCCCTCAAAGACTATTTTGTGTTTCAGTTCAAACTCATGGACAAAAGTTTCAGAGAGCAGGAGTATGTCGCGCCCTCGCTCCCGAAGCGGGGGGATCTGAAGCTCCACACTGCGCAGGCGATAGAAGAGATCCTCCCTGAAGTTTTTTTCAGCTACGGCCTGGTACATATTTTTGTTTGTGGCGGCAATGATGCGTGCATCTGTGTAGATAGTTTCCGATGAGCCAACTCGCTGAAATTCTCCAGTCTCAATGACCCGAAGAAACTTGACCTGCGTCTCCAAAGGCATCTCTCCTATCTCATCAAGAAAAATTGTACCTCTGTCGGCGCTTTCAAAATACCCTTTTCTGCTTTGTACTGCACCGGTAAAGGCACCTTTTTCATGGCCAAACAGCTCTGATTCAAGAATGCCAGCAGGAATAGCGCCGCAATTGACCGGAATGAAGTTTTTATCGGAACGGAGGCTGTTGGCATGGATAAAACGCGCCAGCACCTCTTTGCCGGATCCAGTCTCTCCAATAATTAATACGGAAATATCAGTCTCGGCAACCTGGAGAGCAAGTTGCTTGAGCTGTGAGATCAGGGCTGATTGTCCAACGATAGCGGTCTCATGTTTCATCAGTGAGTGCTTGTTTCTATTCAATATTCTGATGGCTTTACAGCTCTTGAGCTACCACTGTTTCAAAGGGCATTTTTTTTGCTGCAGCCGTAGCCTCCTCTTTTGAAACATAATGGGTTTGCAGTACCACCTTGTAAAATTCTCCCTGCCGGATAACATTTACCGGAATGTGCCGAGAAATTCTTTTTGCAAGTGTTTCTGCATTTTCTTTGCTTTTAAAGCTTCCGCACTGTAAGGTAAATGCTTTTATTGTTGGTGCGGTTTGCTTTGGGGTGGCAATAGCTATCTCCCTTTTAAATTGTTCTTTACGGAGTGCTACAGGCTGTCTTGCAGATTCCAGGCTTGGTCGCAAAGCATTCGGTTTTGGTGAAGGTTCAGGAATGGTAACCTTGGGAAGAGGCATAACACTCTTTTTTGCGAGGTTGTAGGCTGCTATGCGTGAGGTGCTGATTTGATCAAGCTCAGGGTCAGGATATTGTGTTAACTGTCTCTGGTAGAGCGTGACAGCTTGCGGCCCATCTTCAGAAAGAAGGGCATCGATAACCAGTTTTTCGGCAGGAAGGGTCACTTTTTGCCTGATATTTTCTAACAAATAAACCTTATCTTCAACAACGTATCGCCTTATCTCCTCAACATAAGAGGGTTCCCCGGCGGAGTGCAGGACGGGTGGGAAGAAGAGGGCAACAGAGAGCGCAACGCATAGTGTGGCAGGGCTTTTGCGAAGAATTGATTTCGTTTTTTCAGCAAGCATTGGTCCGTTGTTTATTCTTGTTCACTGTTTCCGGAAGAGTCCTCCCAGATGAATATGCCAAAATTTTTATATAAAATTCAATTGCATGCCATGCGACCTATTTCAGTCAAAGCTTTTGCCAAAATTAATCTTGGTTTGCTGATAACTGGTAAACGAGCCGACGGTTATCACACTCTTGAGACCATCTTTGCGCCCATCAACTGGTATGACACGCTTGAATTCACCGATTCAGAGCTGATTGCAATGAGTTGTTCAAACGCGGATCTTCCGGTTGATGATAACAACCTCTGTATCAAGGCGGCAAAATCGCTTCAGCGGTTTGCCGGTTTGCAGAAAGGTGTTGCCATGACACTGCATAAGGAGGTACCTTTTGGCGCAGGTCTTGGAGGAGGGAGCAGTGATGCGGCTACGGTGCTCAGGGTGCTTAATGAACTCTGGAACGTTAACGCTTCTGCTGCAGAGTTGCACACACTGGCCGTGAAGCTTGGCGCTGATGTTTCCTATTTCCTTGCTATGAAGGGGCTTGCCTATGCGAGAGGCATTGGCGATGAACTTGAAGATCTTCGCCTTGCCATTCCTTATTACATAGTGACCGTTTTTCCTGAAGAGCACATTGCAACAGCCTGGGCATACAAGAATTTCCATGCCCGCTTTGATCGTGAACTTCCTGATCTGAAACAGGCTGCTTCTGAACTTTGTCTTTTCGGGAAGAGGGAGGGGTTGAGTGGGTTTGAAAATGATTTTGAATCTGCAGTTTTCGATCATTTTGCACCGGTTCGTCGTGTCAAATCACTTTTGCTGGAAGCGGGAGCTATTTTTGCCTCTCTCTCCGGCAGTGGTTCAGCCGTGTTCGGCCTTTTCGAGCATGAGCATGAGGCGGTTGCTGCCATGAAACGTCATCCTGAAACATACAGAATGAGCCTCACTCCTCCGGGGTTTTCAATGGAACAGTGACTTTTTTGCAATGATGATAATGAAAAAAGCCCGGAGGAACCGGGCTTTTTTCAATGGTATTGCAGCTCTTTTTAAAAGCCATACATAAGAAATACTCTGAATGTATAGACCAAAAAGGCGATACAGAGAAAGAGACCAAACAGCGTAAAGTATGGACTTTTCTCTTCTCTTGATGCTCTCTTGTCAATGAATGGCACAACAGCCCAGACAACTGCCGCAGAGGTAAAGAGCAAAATCGCAAGAAGTTCTCCACCCGGAAAGCTGAAATCTTTCAGCAGCAGGAACTGTCCCCAGAAATACCATTCAGGTTTAATGCCAACCGGAGCAGAAGCAAGCGGATCGGCTTGTACCCCGATTTCCCATGGAAATACAATGGAGAGATAGATCAGCAGTGCAAAACCGATTAACCAGCCGATCATATCTTTGGCAAGAAAGGTCGGAAAAAACTTTTCATATCCAGTGATTCTACCCGACTCTTTATAGCCAATAGGGGCCGAAGTGCCCAGAACCTGCACAAGCATAAGATGAGCTGCCAGAACAATCATCAGAATACCTGGCAGCAGGACAACGTGCATGGAGAACATTCTTGCCAGTGTTTCGCCTGAAATCTCATCACCACCACGAAGAATGCTGACCAGGAATGCTCCACCAGGAGCAACTTTCGGAACTTCGGTTCCTACCTGGGTGGCAAAAAATGCCAGTTCATTCCATGGAAGGAGGTACCCGGTAAAACCGAAGCCGAGGCTGAGAACAAACAGCACAAAACCGGTGACCCACATCAACTCACGTGGCTTACGGTAAGCCTTCATGAAAAATGTGCTGAACATGTGAATGAATGCCATAAGAATCATGGCATTGGCCGACCATGCGTGAACCTGACGAATGAGCCATCCAAACGGCACTTTCTGCTGAATAAAAACAAAAGAGGCGAACGCTTCAGCTTCAGTTGGCTTGTAATACAGCAAAAGCAGTAGCCCTGTAAGGATTTGGAGGATAAAAAAGAAAAGGGTGAGTCCACCAAAATAATACCATACAGAGTGGCGGTGCAGCGGTACCTCCTTTTTTTTCAGGTAATCAACAATAGGAACAAGCATATAAAAACGCTCACGGAGCCATCCGTTCAAAGCATTGAGACGAGAATCCTTGTAGGGATCACTATCCGGACGATCAACCGGTGGTTTATAGACTCCACTTTGTGGCGCTGTTGGTTTTGCTGCGCCAGAGACGGCAGGTTTTGCCCCTCCCGGAGCTGCTGGCTTGGCAGCGCCCGGAACAGCAGGTTTAGGCTTGGCAGCAACTTTTCCTGCCACAGTGGTCTGATTGTTTTCAGCCATTTTTTCACACTCCCCTGGTTTTCAGATAATTAACGGTTAAGCTTTTGTAATAACGAGATCTTCCCCAACAACCTTTACCTTAAAAACCGGCAGAGGTAATGGCTGAGGACCGGCAATAATTTCTCCTGTCTGTTTGTATGTTGCTCCATGACAGGGGCACGAAAGAAGATTCAGGGAGTTGTCCCAGTGAACAAGACAGCCGAGGTGGGTACAGACAGCACTGCATGCAGTAAGTTGACCGTTGTCGTTGACGACTATTACCTTGTCTTTGTTGAACTGATAAATTTTGCCGCTTTTCTCAGGCACTTCGGCAGCTTTTCCGACAACAAGTTCATTAACACTTTTTGCTGTATTTGCAGGAGGTATAATGTAACTGATAACAGGATAGAGTGTTGAAACAGCGACTGCCGCGCCGATTCCGCCAACTATCTTGACGAGGAAACTGCGACGTTCAAAGTCAACCCCACCCAAGCCCTCTTCACGGGGCTTGCCGCCGGAGAGAGAACCTGATGAAGAGAGTGAAGCACCGCCTCCAAGTGCGCCCATCCTTGCCGGGCTCTTGAAATTACCTTGTTGTGCCATTACAACATATCTCCTTATTAAATCTTTTGTTATTAAATCAGTAAAAAACCCCAAGTTAATGCAATAATAATGACGTTATCCCTGTACCTGTATTTGTTTGCGGTTTCGCTTCTACAGGCAACGACGAATGTACCCAAACGGTGAGTGAATTTATCATTTTTTCATTGATTATTCCAATCCAAAGAGTTCTTAATACGGTTATAGCTGTCATACATGATTGAATCTACTCCATCCCTCCAGATTCGGCTGCAGGTAAAAATGCGCATAATTCTTGATTGCAGTCGCGAAGGAGCGAGGAATTCTGACATTCCCCTGATCTGTTCAGGACGCTGACCCTCGACCTGTACAGTAATATCGGAAGAGAAGCGAAGATAAAAAGGGCCGGCATCAAGCACCTTGTGGTGATGAATCTTCACCCCTGCCTCTTTATTATGCAGTTGGATATCTATGCTGTGAAGGGGAGAAAAAACACCATGCCTGAAATTTTTTTCGTCAAAACGCAAGGTATCGTACACGGTGATAGTATCAACCCTGTTGTCTTGAAGCACAAGGAGAGTAAGCGGGCGGTATTTGTCATTCTTAAAAAAAACGACATAGTAAACAAGATCATATCGTCCTGAAAAGGCTCTTCCCCAATACCATCGGGCAATATATTCCTGCATGGGTACAGCTCCATAATTATGGTCGTGATACCCTTTTCCCTGAAACGGAATGCTCTGTATGCTGCCACCGGGTTGATCGATAACCTCAATCAACCCCTCTACCTCAGCTTTTGGAACTCTCAAAAGCCACTGGTGAAGTGGCACATTGCCCTCATTGTTTGTATCTTTTTTCTTATAGCTGATTCTGCTGCTCGATTTGAACAACAGGTGTGCTTTTACCTTTTTATGACGTGCCGGGAAAGAAAAATCAATATCAAGAGAGTACTCATCCCGCAATGCGTTATAGGTGAAAAGGTTCTTTTCGAATCGAACCCCGATAGTGGAGTGGCTGCTTTCGAAGAGTTCCTTACCTCCTTCCCGAATGAAATTGACTATCTCATTCCCATGTTCGTACAATTGGAAATTGAAGCCAGAGTAATTGGAAGGCAGAGGCTGATCTGAAGAGCTATTATTCTTCCACTGTTCGTAGTGGCTTGTGTAGTAGGGGGAAAAGGGAAAACCGGCAAACCATATAAGAACGACAGAATAGCCGCTTGATTGCTCTTCTGCGTCGAAATACCACCACTCATAAGCGCCTGGCTTTCGCATATCATGCCAGATTTCCTGATCAGGATCGGTGGTAATATTCATGCCGGAGATTGGTGATGTTCAAACACGGCTGAATGACTGAATTACCCAGCTTGGACAAACAGAAGCCGTGAAGTGATGTAAGCAGGAGATGAAACGGCAGAGATAGATTTGAATCGGTGTGGACAGAGAGGGAATCGAACCCACGACACAAGGATTTTCAGTCCTTTGCTCTACCAACTGAGCTATCTGTCCCTTAAACATGAGCAGAATATAGGAATAAATCTATTACTTCAAAAGAAAAAACTCACAATACGGAACCATTCTCTCCCTGCTCCGTATTGTGCAATTGCTGGATTATTCAGCATAATTGATTTGTTCAATTCCTGCGTGAATGCGCCGGATTACGGTCTCCTTGCCCAGCACTTCAAGCAGATGGTAAAGACTTGGTCCAAAACTTACTCCCGAGGTTACTATTCTCAGTGGATGAATGAGAGCTGCGGCCTTTAACCCTTTCGGTGCAACAAACTCTTTCAGTTGTCTTTCAATATTATCCGCGCTGAACTCATCAAGTGCATCAAGGAGTACAACAAATTCCCGAAGCAGATTGTTCGTATCAACGCACCACCGCTTCTTGATCGCCTCTTCATCCCAGGTTTCGGGCTCAAAATAAAAGTAGGAGGAGAAGGTGACAAACTCATGCTCAAACCCGACGCGCTCACGCATCAGCTCAATAACTTTCTCAAGATAGGCTTCACTGGTAATGATCTCCAGTGGCATCAGCGACTTTTTCTGTTCCAGCTCTGCTTTGAGAATTGGTTTGATGACAGCAACCAGCTTCTCTGCTGGGCGGTTCTTGATATACTGTTTTTCAAGCCAGTTGAGCTTCTCGATATTAAAGACTGCACCAGCTTTGCCGACTCGCTCCAGCGAAAACTTTTCGATAAGTTGCTCCATGCTGTACACCTCCTGTTCACTTCCCTCTCCTTCGTTCCAACCAAGCATGGCAACAAAATTGACAATTGCGTCAGCGCTGTACCCTTTTCGGATATAATCTTCAACGGCGACATCCCCCTGCCTTTTGCTGAGTTTTGATCGATCCGGGTTGAGCAGGAGGGGAAGATGGGCCACTTTTGGTGGTTCCCATCCAAAAAATTCATAAAGAAGTAAATGCTTTGGCATGGAAGAGAGCCACTCTTCTCCTCTTATAATATGGGTAAATTCCATCAAGTGATCGTCGATGACGCTGGCAAAATGGTAGGTTGGAAACCCGTCAGATTTCATCAGCACCTGGTCGTCAATGGTGGCAGAGTCGAATTCGACAGGGCCTCTGATAATGTCTTCAAACCAGACCGAGACATAGTCAGGTACTTTCATGCGTATGACATAGGGCACTCCTTCATCCAGTTTTTGCTTGATAATGCCTGCAGGCATGTTTCCACCCATCTCTTCCGGAAGCCATTTCCTGTTATATTTCGGCTGGAGTCCCTGTTTTATCTGCAGTTGACGGTTCTCTTCAAGCTCCTCATGCGTTGCAAAGCAATAGTAAGCGTGGTTGTCACCGAGGAGTTGCCTGCAATATTTGTCATAGATATTGAGTCTTTCCGACTGGACATAAGGTCCATAATTTCCGCCATGTTCAGGGCTTTCATCGGCAACAATTCCTGCCCATTCAAGGGTCTTGATAAGATTTTTCTGTGCGTCCTCTACCCTTCTGCTTTGATCGGTGTCTTCTATTCTGATAATGAAGTCGCCATCCATTTTTTTTGCAAACAGATAATTGTACAGAGCGGTTCTCAATCCGCCTACATGCAGGTATCCTGTGGGGGAAGGCGCAAACCTGGTTCTAACCTTTTGAGCAACCATAATGAGCGTTGTGTGGTTAATTGTTGACAGTAAAATCTACTTTGGAGCGACAACTGAATTTAAGAAAAACTCGTTGCTTTCAGTCATAAGATAAAAGATTAAGCCAAAACTCTTGAATTCTGCAACAATGCCACAAGCTTTTGGTCATCGAACAAAATAATTTATAAACTTTTAAATTATGATTGCAAATTCTGACTTTTTTTTCGTTAATTACTTTTAATGTAGCAAGTTAGATTTTATCTTATTTCTCGCCGATTTTTATGTCTGAAAATCCAGTAAAGAGGTCAGGAAAAGAGGCTTCACGCAATAAATTCCAGCCTGTCCGCGATGATGATTATAATCCAGGATGGTTTCAGGGAAAAGGGGATGGGCCCCAGGCAAAGTTCCCCCGCATCATCTTTATCATGATGTTTGGGCTCGTGCTGTTGTTCGTTGTCCAACGTTTTTTTGTCTCTGGCGACTCTCCTGAAATAGCCTATAACGAGTATAAATCTGTTCTTTCACGCTCTCTTGTCACGGAAATTACCGTAAAGAGCTTTGAGGATAAAACAGCCATTCTGAGCGGAAAGCTTGGCGCTCCAATCCCGCTTCAGCTTATTAATGGTACAACACTGCAGAGCAGTCGTTTTTCCGTAAGGATCCCCTCATTTTCTCTTGAACAGGCAGATCTTCTTGCTGACAAGGGGATCAAACTCAAGGTTGAGGAGGGTACAAGCCCCCTGAACACTTTTTTAGTGCTTTTTGCTCCGTGGCTCATTTTTGGCATTATCTACTTTTTCCTTATGAGAAAGATGAATGGTCAAAATGGTGCTCAGGCGAAAAATATTTTCAGTTTCAGTAAAAGTCGTGCAAAGCTTGTCAGCGAATTTGATGTAAAGGTTACCTTTAAGGATGTTGCTGGTGTGGATGAGGCAATTGAGGAGTTGCAGGAGACCGTCGAGTTTCTTACAAATCCTGAAAAGTTTCAGAAAATAGGTGGCAAAATACCAAAAGGGGTTTTATTGCTCGGCCCTCCAGGAACTGGAAAGACCCTTTTGGCTAAAGCGATTGCCGGGGAGGCAAAAGTGCCATTTTTTTCAATCTCCGGAGCGGATTTTGTTGAGATGTTTGTCGGGGTCGGAGCTGCAAGAGTGAGGGACCTGTTTGAGCAGGCCAAGAAAAATTCGCCATGTATCGTTTTTATTGATGAAATTGATGCTGTCGGTCGCAGCAGGGGAGCCGGGCTTGGTGGTGGCCACGATGAGCGTGAGCAGACGCTGAATCAGCTTCTTGTTGAGATGGATGGTTTTACGACCAACGAGAATGTGATCCTTATTGCCGCAACCAACCGGCCTGATGTGCTTGATACTGCTTTGCTGCGACCGGGTAGATTTGACCGTCAGATCAGCATCGACAAGCCTGATATTCGTGGTCGAGAGGCAATTTTGCATATACATACACAAAATACTCCACTTGACGAGAGTGTCGATATTACTGTTATTGCAAAAAGTTCTCCAGGATTTTCAGGAGCTGATCTGGCAAATCTTGTTAACGAGGCTGCACTGCTGGCTTCCCGCAATAATCAGGAGTGTCTGACAGCAGATAATTTTGAGCAGGCCCGCGACAAGATATTGATGGGAACGGAAAGAAAGAGTATGTTTATCTCTGATGAGCAAAAAAAGCTGACAGCCTATCATGAAGCTGGACATGTGCTTGTTTCCATGTTTACGAAAGGTTCAGACCCTATTCACAAAGTCACGATAATACCAAGGGGAAGAAGTTTGGGACTTACAGCATATCTGCCGCTTGAAGATCGCTATACCCACAATCGGGAATATCTGCTTGCCATGATTACTTATGCACTTGGCGGAAGGGTTGCTGAAGAGCTGACATTCAATGAGGTGAGCACGGGAGCGGCCAATGATATTGAAAAGGCTACCGATATTGCCCGCAGAATGGTGCGTCAGTGGGGAATGAGTGACAAGCTTGGCCCAATAAACTATGGAGATAGTCACAAGGAGGTTTTTCTTGGAAAAGACTACTCACATATCAGGGAGTACAGTGAGGAGACCGCTCTGCAGATTGATAATGAAGTTCGTGACATTATTATGAGTTGTATGGAAAATGCCAGAATGATTCTCACCGAAAAGAGCGAGGCATTGCACCAGCTTGCAGGGGCACTTATTGAGAAAGAGTCACTTAACGCGATGGAGATAAAAGAGATAATCATAACCTAAGCCATATATCACCATGGGAAACACAACCACAAAAGCTGATCTGGTCAATGTTATTGCCCACAAGACGGGCCTTACCAAAAACGAAACGGAGTCCGTGGTGGACGGCCTGTTTGAAAGCATCATTGATTCACTCAAAGCTGGAAAGCGGATTGAAATACGGGGGTTTGGTTCATTCAATATCAGGCATAAAAATTTTCGTCAGGCAAGAAATCCAAGGACAGGCGAAAAAGTGACGGTCGAGCCAAAAAATGTGCCTACGTTCAAAATCTCAAAAGAGTTCAAATCTGCGGTGAGTGAAAGTCTGAAAACCTTGGGTGAGTAGCAGATGGAGAGCGTGGTGTTACAACTATGAAAACGGCTGTTTTAGCAGCCGTCTCATAGTGTTCCGCTATTTGAAAAATATTATTTGTTTCAATTTGTCACTCACCCTCAAAATCAGTAATTGAGTACAGACGGTACCCTTTTTCAAGAATGCGCCTCTCACCACCGATATCGGGGAGGTTGACAATGAATGCCATTTCAGAGACAATGCCGCCAACTTTTTCAACTAAAGCTGCTGCGGCAAGAGCGGTGCCTCCTGTGGCCAGAAGGTCATCGACGAGCAGAACCCTCTGGCCTGAAGAGAGCGCATCAACATGAATTTCAATTTTGTCAGTTCCATATTCAAGCTGGTACTCCTCTGATACCACGTCAGCAGGCAGTTTGCCAGGTTTTCTCACTGGTACGAACCCTTTACCAAGTGCGTAGGCCAATGCGCCTCCGATAATGAATCCTCTTGCTTCAATACCAACGACGACATCAAAATTCATCTCCTCCTGCCTGTAGCGCTGGGTCAGGTTATCAATGACAAGTCTGAAGCCGACAGGATCCTTGATAAGTGTTGTAATATCACGAAAGAGAATCCCTTTTTTCGGATAGTCAGGAATCGAACGGATGAGTGATTTAATAGGCATGGATTGCGCTGATTGAGTTTAAGAGTTCAACAGAAAGAGATCATCGGTGGTCAAGATAGTACTCTCCCTTTTAAATTCAAATTGTCGTCAAGAGCTTCGATAAAAACAGGGAGTTCATTCCCTCTCAACGATTGTATCAGAGTGCGGTCACGACTTTCAACCAACACCTTGAGATAATTCCTGGTGTAGCCACTGCACTGCTGTATACCATCTGGCAGTGATTTCGAGTTTTCAAAAAGAACCATATTCTCTTTTCCTACAGAGCGAGCCTTGAATGCAGCCTCTTTCCTCTGGCCAAGCTCCACCAGCACCCTGTACCGATGTGCAATCTCTTTTGGTGCGACAGGAGTTCGTTCACGGTTATCAATTTGTTGCGCAAGAGAGGTTCCTGGTCGGATGGAACAGCTGAACACATGAAGATATGCAAGAGGAAGCTCCTCGATAAACCGGTACCCAAGAAGAAATTCATCCTCTGTTTCGCCAGGAAAACCAACCATGACATCAGCTCCAATCGCACACTCTGCAATGCTCTCAACGGCCTGTTGGACTTTTTGGCGATAGAGCGCCGTGTCATATCGTCGGCGCATGGCCCTGAGGATGATGTCTGAACCGCTTTGAAGAGGAATATGAAAATGGGGCACAATTTTTTTTGAACCAGCAACCAGTGAAATCAGCTCATGATCGACAATGTCGGGTTCAATAGAGCTGATACGGATTCGGCTGATATCAATTTTTTCAAGCTGCCGCAACAGGTCACAAAGCTTTATATGGCCAGAGTGATAATCGCCGGTATTGACTCCGGTCAGCACAATTTCGCGATATCCCGATGAGGCCAGAAGTGTGGCACGTTCAAGAATTTCACCAAAAGGTATAGATCTCGATTGACCTCTGACCAAGGGAATTGTGCAGTAGGAACAGCCATAATCACAACCATCCTGAATTTTAAGGAATGCGCGAGTTCTCTCTTTACTCGCTTGAGCAGGGAGTGAATATCCTGGATAAATTGCTTCAAGAGTTTTTGCAGGAGTTACCCTGACAATCGTTTTTCTGGGTGTCTCTTCTGCTATATTATTATACAGCTCAATCTGGAATTTATCATTACTGCCAAGGATAACGTCTATTCCATCTATTGAAGAGAGTGAGTCTGAATGCAATTGGGAATAACAGCCAATCACAGCAATCCGGGCATCAGGGTTTTTTCTTATGAGAGCCCTTATTTTCTGTCTGCATTTTTGCTCTGCCTTTTTTGTTACGGCACAGGTATGAATAATGACAAGATCAGCGTTTTCCTCTTTTGTTGAAATTCTCCATCCCTTTTTACATAAATCATCAAGTATGGCCGAGCTCTCTGCAAAGTTCAGTTTACATCCAAGGGTAATTGCTGCAACGCTTTTATTCATATCTATATTTTATTTCGGGTATTACCACACACTGAAACTACCAGTAGAAATTGCGAAAGCGAAAAAAAATATCAAAATAATGACAAATAATATCATGTTGCAGAGGCAAAATAAATATTATATATTTATCGCAGTTGATTCTAATAATAAAGGCTATGCAATCATAAACAGAGAAAAGCATGAACTTCATAAAAAAAGATAGTGGATCGCCGGATAAATATGACATTTTTATTCAGAGGATTGATTCCTTTCAATCACTGGTTGAGGAAAAAAAGAGGCTGCAAGTGGAGATCAGCCATATTCAGACAGAGTATATGGAGAGAATCAGACCATTGGAAGCTGAGCTTGCTACAGTTATAAGAAAGCTTGACACAAATCTTGCAACGCTTGAAGGTGCTGTTTCTTTGCCAGCCACATCCAATTTTCAAAAATTCAGCCGCGGTCAGCTTGGAGGAGCCATCAAGGAGTTTCTTCGTTCAAATGCCGACAGAAGCTTCAAACCTCGGGATATTGGGGAAGCCCTGAATATAAAAGGAACAACGGTCAGCCTCTGGTTTAACAAGTTTGGTGTTGACGATTCCGAGATTGAGCGTGTTGCTTCTGGCAAAGAGGGCAAGCGTTACGTGTACAGGATAAAATTATAATTTCTCGCCCTATATAGTCCAAGAGATAAAAGCACATTATGGAGCCCATTTATCTCTTGTGACTACACTGCTGTGATAGCCAAGATTTCTTTTATTACTGAAGAAGTTCAGGGCAAGGCCAACCATAATCATGTTTCCAAGCAGTGAAGAACCCCCATAAGAGACAAAAGGAAGAGGAACTCCAATGACCGGAATAAGACCAATGGTCATGCCGATGTTGATGACGACATGCACAAACATGAGAGATACAAAGCCCCCCAGTGTCAGTTGAACAAATTTATTGGTGATTGAATTAATTATTCCAATCAATCGAAGCATTAATGTAAGATAGAACGCTATCAAGAGAGATGCGCCAATAAAACCAAGTTCTTCAGCGATAACACAAAAAATGAAATCTGTCCACTGAGCAGGTATAAAACGCAATTGTGTTTGTGTTCCCGCAAGAAACCCTTTTCCCAGGAACCCGCCGGAACTTATGGCAATTTTAGCCTGCAGTGCATTATATCCAGCTCCTTGCGGATCAGACATAGGGTCGATGAAGGTTTGAATTCTTTTTATCTGATGCGGCTTGAGTATTTCGTTTGAAAACCGATTGATGAACAAACCCGCAGCCAGACCGGATCCAATAAATAACAACTGATGGAGCTTGAACTGTTTTTTCGTGACGAGGAGTATTATCCCCAGGATAACGGCGAGAGCAATAACTATATAAATATTGAAAAATCCCGCTATCATGAGGATGAAAGGGGACATCAACAGCATAAGAATATAAATATCGAAACCGGCCATAATCAGCATGGTAGCAATGAATGGCAGAATGGTCAGCATGGTGCCCATATCCGGTTGCAGCATGATCAGCATCATGGGAATAAAGGCTATTGCGAGGGCAATAAAGAGGTGGGGAATTGACTTGATATCCGTATTGTCATCAGAGAGATATCTTGCAAGAGCCAGAATAGTGGCCATTTTAACCACTTCAGATGGCTGAAAACTGAAAAAACCTATTTTCATCCAACTGGTCTGGCCAGCTATTTTTCTTCCAAAAATCAGGACTGCTATAAGCATAAGAAGTCCTATGGCGTAGAAAATATAGGAGTTATTCCTCACAATATTTCCATCATTATAGAAGACAAATGTCGCAAAGGTAATGCCAAACAGAGCCCAAGCCAATTGTCGATAAAAAAGAGATGTGTCACCAGTACCATTGGTTGCGCTGTATATGGACATGAGGCCCATTATAATGAGTCCTGCTACAGATGCCAGAAGCCAGTGATCAAGTTTATTTTGTTTTTTCATTCCACTCTTGGAGTAACGCTTTTTTCCGTATTATGAGATAGCTCAATTTAATATTGTATTACATAAACAGGTCGAACCTTTCATAATTTTTTTCATGACATCCTCTCCATTTTTATGCGGTTTCGCAATTATTATCGGTTCGCCCAATGCAGGCAAGTCAACCCTGCTTAATAAGCTGCTTGATTTCAAGCTCTCCATTGTTACCCCTAAACCGCAAACGACGAGAAAAAAGATTACAGGAATATACCACAACGACAACTGCCAGATTATCTTCCTTGATACACCGGGCATCATGAAGCCGCAACAGAAGCTCCATGAATCAATGCTGGGAGTTATTCGCGAGACACTGAAAGATGCCGATATCGTTATTGCCCTGCTTCCGTACTCAGGAAAAAAAGATTTGATTGATCGTGAGTTTGCTGAAGAGCTTTTCAGTGGCTGGCTGAAGCCTGCCGGAAAAAAAGTCATTGTGGTGCTCAATAAGTGCGATCTTGTTACCGAAGAGCGTCAACGGCTGGCCGAAGAGTTTGTCAGGAACACCTGGAATCCCGCTTGTGTTCTCTCGGTTTCAGCACTGAAGGGAAATAATCTTCCGCAGCTTGTTGAGGCAATTCGTCCTTTTCTTCCGCTGAACTATCCACTCTATCCGGAAGATACGCTGAGCACCGCTCCCGAACGATTTTTTGTCAGTGAAATTATCCGTGAAAAGATATTTTTGCTCTACGGGCGTGAGGTGCCCTATTCTACCGAAGTTGTCATTGACGAGTTCAGGGAGCAGTACGAAAATGATCCCTCCAGAAAGGATCTTATCCGCTGTTCGGTGATTGTTGAGCGTGAAACCCAGAAGCAAATTGTTATTGGTCACAAGGGAGTGGCCCTTAAAAAACTGGGTCAGACGGCAAGAAAAGAGATTGAGGAGATGCTTGGGCGGCCAGTTTTTCTGGAACTCTTTATCAAAGTCCGGCCTGATTGGCGAAAGAAAAATAATCTTTTGAAGAGTTACGGATATTGATACCCATAAAAAAAGCCTTCCCTGATAACAGGAAAGGCTTTTTTCGATACTGGTTATAACAGAGCTGAGATCAGAGCACTCAGGCTTTCTGTTCACCACTTTTCTTATCCGAAGACTTGACTGGTGGCTCAAGTTCAGCCGAAGCCGCCTCAATCTCCTTTTTCTCATTTGGATGAGCTGTAAGGTAAGCCTCAATCTCCTCTTTGTTCTTGTCCTTGAAATACTCAAGAGCAGAAAGGATAATGCGCTTGTTCTCCTTGTCAAATTCAATGATACGAAGAGGGAGTGCATCACCAATAGTGAAAGAGGAGTGGATATCCTTCACACCACCCTGAAGCAGGTGCGAGACTGGTACAAAACCATCCACGTCACCAGGAAGTATAACAATAACACCCTTCTCAATGATCTGAGAAATCTCTCCGGGAGTCTCTGCGCCTACGGCATACTTCTGCTCAAACTCGTCCCAGGGATCCTGGTTGATCTGTTTGTGTCCGAGAGCAATACGGCGGGCATGCACGTCAAACTTCAGCACCTTGACCTCAAGCTCCTGATTCTTCTTGACCAGTTCACTTGGATGGCGTATCTTTTTGGTCCATGAAAGGTCTGAAATGTGAACCAGACCATCAACACCGGGCTCAAGCTCAACAAAGACACCAAAGTCGGTGATATTGCTGACACTGCCATTATGCAGTGAGCCTTCAATATATTTTTCTGAAAGAGCAATCCATGGATCCTCGTTCACCCGCTTCATGGAGAGGGAGAGCTTGGTATGATCCTTGTCGATATTGAGGATAACACATTCAACCTCCTGACCAAGGGTAACAAACTGACCCGGATGCTTGATGTGCTGTGTCCAGCTCATTTCGGAGATGTGGACAAGCCCCTCAATACCCTTCTCGATTTCGACAAAAGCGCCGTAATCGGTAATGGAGACAACGCGACCCTGTGCCTTGGAGCTGACAGGATATTTGATTTCAATATTTTCCCAAGGGTGAGACTCAAGCTGCTTCATGCCAAGCGAGACTCTCTTGGTGTTCTCGTCAAAGCCGACAACAACCACCTTGATTGGCTGGTCAAGATCAACAACCTCGGAAGGATGGTTGATTCTGCCCCAGGTGATGTCGGTGATGTGCACCAGACCATCAAGACCGCCAAGATCGACGAAGATACCGAAGTCGGTAATGTTCTTGACAGTGCCTTCAAGCACCATGCCCACCTTGATATTGGCAAGCATCTCTTCACGACGGGCAGCATAAGCCTCTTCGAGGATAACTTTATGACTGACAACAATATTCTGTGTGACGGGATTGATTTTGACAACCCTGAAGTCCATGGTCTGGCCAACAAGTGCATCGAAATCACGAACCGGTTTGACATCAATCTGTGAACCGGGAAGGAAGGCCTCCACCCCTGAAAGGGAGACTGTCATGCCACCCTTGACACGATTGATAATCTTTCCATTGATGATGGTATCGTTTTCGATTGAATCATAGATCCGATCCCAGATTCTCAGGACATCAGCTTTCTTCTTTGAAAGAATGAGCTGCCCCATCTTGTCTTCGATATTCTCAAGATAGACTTCAACATCATCGCCTACCTTGACCTCATCTTCAGCCCTGAACTCAAGCAGGGAGACAATACCCTCCGACTTGAATCCGACATCGATGGTGACATCCTTGTTGGATATCGAGACAATGCGGCCCTTGATAATCTCATCTTCTGTAATTTCGTTGAGGGTGCTCGAATAGAGTTTCTCCATCAACGATAGTTCAGCGGGCTCGTACTGTGCAAAAAATTTAAGTTTTTTCCTTGCAGGTCTTTCCTTGACCTTTTTTTCGGTTGCCTGTGTAAATGCTTCTGCCATTAATTTTTTCCTTCCTCTCTTGTCGTTAGCCTGCCTGCCGCGAGAGATATCGGCCAGAGGTTCTATTGGTTAATAAAAAAAATATGAAAAGCACGTGCCGCAATCATTTCCCGGCTACTCTTTTGTAATCTCCAGGGCAAGATTATAGACAATCTCGACCTGGCGCTCTATGGTCAATCTTGATGTATCAATTTCCTTTGCGTCAGGATGTTTTTTTAAAGGCGCATATTTCCGCTCTTCATCATCCCGATCCCGTTGCTTTATCTCCTCTTCCAGGATGTCGAGATCTGGCAGGGTGCTGTTACCAGAAGAGTTGTCCAGCAGTTCTGCATACCGGCGTTTTGCCCTTTCCCGTGCATCAGCCACAAGAAATATTTTCAGTTCAGCTTCAGGAAAGACGACGGTACCGATATCCCTTCCATCCATCACGACGGAACCTTTTCGTCCGAGCTCCTGCTGCATCTCCTTGAGCTTGTCACGCACCGGCTTAAGGGAGCTGACAAAACTTACTTCGCGACTAATCCGGTTGTCTCTGATGTCAGTGGTAACATCGCAGCCGTCAAGAAAAACATGGTCGCCATCAAAATGAATCGTGATCCCTTGAAGCATATCGGAAACGAGCTCCGGTGAGCGTCGCAGCTCTTCAAGAACCCCCGTCTGGAGGGCTTTGAGGGTTGCTGACCGGTACATTGCGCCGGTGTCAATGTAGGTATATCCGAGGCGCTGTGCTACACTCCGTGCCGTGGTGCTTTTTCCGGATGCAGCAGGCCCGTCAATTGCAATAATGATATGCTTGATTCCGATTTTCTCTGTTTCCTGGATCATGTTAAAATGAGCCTGCCATTTTATAAAAAAAATTTGCTTTTTCCAAACATATTTGTTAGATGTTAAAACCTTTGTTTTTATAGACGCCACTCAAGGACCAAACATTTTATTTATGTCACTTCGCTGCGGCATTGTCGGACTGCCAAACGTCGGAAAATCAACGCTTTTCAATGCCATAACGGCAAAACAGGCTGAAGCAGCCAACTATCCCTTTTGTACCATAGAGCCAAATGTTGGGACAGTTCTTGTACCTGATGAGCGGATGCAGAAGATTGCTGATGTCGTCAAGACTCCTACACTTGTACCGGCAACCCTTGAAATTGTTGATATCGCTGGCCTGGTCAAAGGGGCAAGCAAGGGCGAAGGGCTTGGAAACCAGTTCCTCTCCCACATCAGGGAGGTTGATGCCATTGTTCACGTCGTTCGATGTTTTGATGACGACAATATTATTCATGTTGAGGGGAGAATTGACCCGGCGGACGATATTGTCACCATTGAGACCGAGTTGATGCTCGCCGATCTCGACAGTATGGAGCGTCGCATCGAGAGGCTCCGGAAAAATGCCAGAAAGGAGAAAGAGCTTTTGTTGCAACTTGATGTGGCAGAAAAAATAATCACCGGCCTCGGTGAAGGCACTCCTGTCCGTAAAATTATCACGACTGCCGAAGAGCAGCTTATTGCCAAACAGTTTTTTCTTCTCTCCTCCAAACCAATCCTCTTTGCAGCCAATGTTGCGGAGGGCGATCTTCCTGACGGGAACAGTTACACCGCAAAAGTTTCGGAAATTGCTGCGGCATCAGGCGCAAAAATGATCATCATCAGCGCAAAAACAGAGGCGGAGATTGCTGAGCTGCCAGAAGAGGAGCGCCCTGAGTTTCTTGAGAGTCTGGGACTTCATACCTCCGGTCTCGATCGTTTGCTCAAAACGGCGTATGACCTGCTTGGCCTCCAGACCTATTTTACTGCGGGCGAAAAAGAGGTTCATGCCTGGACTATTCGCAAGGGAGCTGCTGCTCCGGAAGCGGCTGGGGCGATCCATTCTGATTTTGAGAAGGGGTTTATCCGTGCAGAGGTGATGTTTTATCGCGACCTTATTGAGCTTGGTTCAGAGCAGAAGGTCAAGGTTGCAGGGAAGCTTCGGTCAGAAGGGAAGGAGTATATTGTCAAGGATGGCGATGTGATTGTTTTTCGGTTTAATGTATAGTCTTCCAGTAATGGGACAATCGGCACAGGGATAAGAGACAACGAATACTTATCAGTTGTCAGTTGTCAGTTGTCAGTTATGAATTGAATAAGAGTCCAATTGGTATATTTGACTCCGGTATTGGTGGACTTACTGTTGTCAAAGCGATACGGGCGGCGCTGCCTTTTGAGCGGATTGTCTATTTTGGCGATACGGCGCGAGTGCCTTACGGACCCAAGTCACAGGTTGCCATCCGTAAATATGCGGCTGATGATACCGCCATTCTGATGCGCTATCAGCCAAAGATGATCATTGTTGCCTGTAACACCGTTTCAGCGCTTGCCCTTGATGTCGTTGAGAAATCATGTGGCCATATTCCAGTTATCGGGGTGCTCAAGGCTGGCGCAAGCATGGCCGTGCAGGTGACAAAAAATAAACGTATCGGCGTTATCGGTACCCAGGCGACGATCTGTTCAAATGCCTACGCCTGTGCCATTAATGAACTTGACGCTGACATCGAGGTGATTTCGCAGGCTTGCCCTCTTTTTGTGCCGCTGGCAGAGGAGGGGTTTATCAATCATCCTGCTACAAAACTTATTGCCGAGCACTATCTTGCCGACCTGCGCAACGAGAATATTGATACCCTTGTTTTGGGTTGTACGCACTATCCAATTCTTCGTCAGGTCATTGGTGAGACTGTTGGCAGCGGCATTCGGATTATTGATTCAGCAGAAGCTGTCGCTCTGAGAACCAGTGAGCTGTTGACGGAATCAGCTATGCTTAATCGTTCGCAGAAAGCATCAGTTCCGCATCTTCTGGTGAGCGATCTGCCTCAAAAATTTAGTAATCTCTATCAGCTTTTTATGGGCTCTGAGCAGCCAGATGTTGATTTGGTGGAGGTGTAAATGTTGGAGAAATGCTAAACAATATTTATCCGATCGTTACTTGTTATATAATATGAAAGTACATCTTGATAGAACATCATCAGGGTTTTGCATTGGAGTGCAGGGCACCATTAATGTTGCGGAAGAAAAGCTTCAGGAGCTGGGCGGATTATATTCGTTTGGCGATATTGTTCATAACGAAGTTGAGGTGCATCGACTTGAAGCCATGGGTCTTGTAACGGTGGATGACGAAGGGTTCAAGCAGTTACAGAATACGCATGTTCTGATTCGTGCGCATGGTGAGCCACCCGAAACCTACCGTATTGCGCATGAGAACAATGTAACGGTTACCGACACCACCTGCCCCGTTGTCTCCAGATTGCAGCGCACCACCAGATTGCTGTTTGAGCTGGGTTACCAGATTATCATTTATGGAAAACGAGTGCATCCCGAAGTAATCGGTATTAATGGGCAATGCAAGAATAGCGCTATTATCATTAAACATCCTGACCTGAGCGATGCTGCTGAGTTGGAGGGTTTTGATCCTGCAAAAAAAGCGGCGCTTATTTCCCAGACAACCATGGATGTACCGGGTTTTTATGAGCTGAAAGCAAATCTGGAAGTTTATGTTGCGCAAGCACTTGGCATAGAAACTGCCCAATGGATGGCAATTCGCGATATTGACATCACCGCTGCCATGACCAGCGTTCGCCCTATGCCGGGTTATGTTTTCAAAGACACAATTTGCCGACAGGTCTCCAACCGTAACCAGAAGCTGCACGACTTTGCCCTTGCTAACGATGTCATCATTTTTGTGGCAGGAAAAAAGAGCTCGAACGGCCAGGTGCTCTACCATATTTGTAAAGCTGCAAATCCCCGCAGTTTCTTTATTGAAGATATCGACGATCTTGATGAAAATTGGCTGAACGGCAGCGACGGGAAATCCATCGAAAATGTTGGCGTTTGTGGTGCCACCTCCACGCCGATGTGGCATCTTGAAAAAGTCGCCCTTTATCTCGAACAGCATGTCGCTCATCCAGACTCCTCACAATCCAGCGAATCGTAACGTTTTTTAGTTATGCCAATACATTCCATTTCACTGACCATTAACCAGCAGGCTGTAACGGCAACACCGGGAACTTCAATTCTTGAAGCCGCAACTGCTGCCGGTATTGTTATTCCGACGCTCTGTTTCAATAAATCTCTTGAGGAGACAGGTTCGTGCTGGATGTGCATTGTCGAAATCAAGGGAAAAAATCGCTTTGTGCCCGCATGTGATACACCGGTATCGGAGGGAATGGTTATCGAAACCGGGAATGAGACGCTTAACGCCATGAGGCGTCAAACTCTTGAGCGAATCGTCGAGGAGCATAGCGGCGATTGCATGGGCCCTTGCGAAATCACCTGTCCGGCCGGTTGCGATATTCCCGGTTTTGTTGCGGCAATTGCCAGCAATAACGATGATCGAGCCATAAAGATTATCAAGCAGACGATTCCTCTTCCCGGTATTCTCGGCAGGGTCTGCCCGGCTCCCTGCGAAGATGAATGCCGGCGACATGGTGTTGACCAACCAGTCTCTATCTGTGCCCTGAAGCGCTATGCGGCTGACAAGGATTATGGGCAAGCCCACAGATTCATTCCTGAAATTTCTCCAAAAACGGGAAAAAAGGTAGCCATCGTTGGGTCGGGGCCAGCCGGTCTTACTGCAGCGTGGTTTCTTCTTTGCAATGGGCACGAGGTGACCATAGTTGAAGCGAGTGCGCAGGCTGGCGGGATGATGCGCTACGGTATTCCCCGCTTCAGGCTACCCGAATCCGTTATCGAGAGCGACATTGCAACGCTGATTGATATGGGGCTTAAGTTTCAGTTCAATACCACGTTCGGTAAGGATGTTACCCTTGAAACACTTCAGCGCACTTGTGATGCTGTGTTTCTGGCGATTGGTGCGCAAAAGGCGGCCACCATGAATATTCCGGGAGAAGATGAATCCGGAGTGACCAGCGGCATTGAGTTTCTTCGCAAAGCAGCATCAGGTGATCAGCTTCATCCAGGCAATCAGGTTGTGGTAACCGGCGGCGGCAACACCGCTATTGATGCTGCACGGACAGCGATTCGTCTTGGTGCGTCAACGGTTACCATTCTCTATCGCCGATCCAGAAAAGAGATGCCCGCCAACGCTTCCGAAATTCAGGAGGCTCTGGCAGAAGGCATCACCCTTGTTGAATGGGCGGCACCAACTGCAATCAGGAGCGTGAATGGCGTACTCGAAATAACCGCAATAACCATGCAGCCGGGAGCGGTCGATGCATCAGGACGGAGAAGGCCAGTGCCGGTCGAAGGGTCGGAGTTCACCATAGCGGCCAACACCATTATCTCGGCTATCGGCCAGCAGATTGACCACTCGGTGGCTCATGCAGCGGGCACAGGCACCGGAAAGTACGGCGAACTGCTGGTCAATCCAGCCACCCTGCAATCAGAATCGGTATGGCTGTTTGCCGGGGGCGATTGTGTTACCGGCACCGATACCGCCATCCGCGCGGTTGAGCAGGGAAAACGTGCGGCGTACGCCATCAATCTTTTTTTATGTGGGGAGAAGGTTGTTGCTCCGAAAGTTCCCTTTAATTCATCCTACGGTGCCAGAGACGAGGCACCACTGGCCTTTTACCAGCGGAAACAACCTGCGGCCAGAGTTGCTGTGCCAGAGCTGCCGCCATCAGAGCGCAGTGCGAGCTTCAGTGAAGTGGTCACAGGCTATACAGAAGCTCTGGCCCGCGAAGAGGCGGCGCGATGCCTCCAATGCAAATGTAATGCCATCAACGACTGCCGTCTTCGGGAACTGGCATCCCGTTATCCGCCCGTTCAGTCCTCACAAAAGCACGAACATCCGGGGTTTTACAAGGCCGAAAATGCCAACATCTCCATGGAGCGGGAAAAGTGCGTTGACTGTGGTATTTGTGTGCGCATGATCGAAGAGAGCAACGGCAAGGTTGATCTTGTGGTCATGACGGAGAGCTGCCCGACCGGGGCACTGTCGGCACCTGCCGGTATGGCGGAGGTGAGATGAGGTGATGATGCCTTTTCTTTCCGATACCACCTGGTGGATAACGCTGGCTGTGGCGATGGCGGTTGCCACTCTTCCATCTTTGCTGAAATCGCTCAGGATGTTTCTCCTGCTGTTGATAGCTCTGCTGTGGCTTGCGGCAGTTATTGCCATGGGGGTGAGTGCCGGCTTTGTTGCTGCCCTTGCAGGTGGTGGAGTGTCGCTGCTTTGGGGTTTGCTGCTCACGCTTGCGTCACTGATCTCTTCAGGTGTACAGCAGATGGCCAACAGACGTTACAGCTAATTTTCACCTCCACTTAACCCCGCCGTCCCTGCGCAATAATCTCATTCAGCTCTGCCCCGATCAATCGCAGATCCTCATCCAGAAAATGAGACGAATGCAGGCGGGCGCGTTTGACCTCCGTCACATCAAGCACTGCATCCATGACATGTGGCTTGAACAGGGGAGCGGCGCAGATCACCTTTCCCTCCGGCCCGGTGAGCGACGAGTTGCCCCAGTAGGTGAAGCTGTCCTCATTTCCCACACGGTTGATGCAGGCCACATAGCTGCTGAAGAGAAACGAGTAGGTCGAGGTGATTGTTTGCCACTGGGTAACAATAGCGGGGTTGCCGCTGCCGGGCGACATGCGCAGGGGGCTCGACATCAGCACAAAGAGCAGCTTGGCACCCTGATGGGCGAGCAGGTATGGCACCGAGACGTGCCAGAAATCTTCGCAGATGGCGACACCGATTTTGCCGAGCCTTTTTGAGGTGACCGCCTTGATCTGCTGACCGGCTGAAAAGTAGCGCAGCTCCTCAAACATGCCGTAAGTCGGCAGATAAATTTTGCGGTGAATGCTGCGACCAACTCCCTCCTCAAACATGAATGCCGAGTTATAGACGCCGTAGTCGTCGCTCAGTTCAATGCCGCCGCAGATAATGCAGATCTTTCGGCTCAATTCACGCAGGGGATTGAGCCGCGCATCCTCAATGTGCATGGCAATATCCTGTGCCGCATCCTGCACATTATACCCTGTCAGCGAGAGCTCGGGGAAGGCAATGGCATCGGCACCATCACGGATAGCCTCTTCCGCAAGGGTGCAATGCTTGGCAAGATTCGCATCAAAATTGGCCAGTGTGCAATCAATCTGGGCTATTCGCAGTTTTGCGTTAAGCATTGTTCGTGCAGTTTAGTGGTAAGGGTAGAAGAGATAGAAGGTAAGCGAAAGCATGGGACATCACGAGTGTTCCAAAGATGGATGTGAGGATTGTCGCAGTCATTGAAGCCCCTTTCGGAATTCCTGCGGTAGCAAGAATGGCCGGATTGATGATAATGATGTAGGCCAGGGTGAAGAAGGTTGTAATACCGACCAATGTCTCCTGCCGGTAACTGGTGTGGTGCCTGTCGAATTCAAAGTAGATGCGCATGGCTGTGCTCAAGTTATGAAAAGTGAATTTCAAGGAGGAAAGATAACCATAATGGTTGGATATGGTGAAGCGCAAATTAGTAAAAGGGTTGATGGTGGATGAAATTCATAAATATCCTGACTGGGCGGTTGACATCAAGGCTATCTACGACTCTTTTCCGAAGTTGAACGTTCTCTTTTCAGGATCCAGCCTTTTGCAGATTTCAAAGCAAAAGGCGGATTTAAGCCGACGTGCAATCATCTTCAACCTGCATGGGCTCTCTTTTCGGCTTTCTCTACTGATAATTCATTTGCATTTCTTGTCTCTTCTGTTGTTTATTGTTGTTCAGTTGACTCTTTCCAAATCGGCGTAGTAACTCTAACTGATTATTTTATATGGGAAAAGTGATGCCTTACAAGGGGATGTGGCCGCAGGTGCATGAGACGGTTTTTATGACCGATGGCGCTTTTGTGATTGGCGATGTCCATATCGGCGCGTATTCGAGTGTCTGGTTCAATACGGTGATACGGGGCGATGTCTGTCCGATTCGCATCGGCGAAAAAACCAGTGTGCAGGATAATGCAACGCTCCATGTTACCCACGACACCGGCCCGCTGAACATCGGCAACTGCGTGACCATCGGCCATGGCGCAGTGCTCCACGCCTGTACCGTGAAAGACAATGTGCTGATTGGTATGGGGGCGGTGCTGCTGGACGATTGCGTGATTGAACCCTGGTCAATTGTTGCTGCCGGCTCTTTGGTACGGCAGGGTTTTACGGTGCCGTCAGGGATGCTTGTGGCCGGTGTGCCCGCTAAAGTGATGCGCCCGATAACCGATGCCGAGCGGCAGAATATTGAGGAGTCGCCTGAAAATTATGTTCGCTATGCACAAAACTATCGGGATGATGAAAAACAGCCCTGATACAAGCGGTCTTCTTCCCTGATTTCATTAAATTGCACCGCAAGTTTTTCGATTTGTTCCTGGCTGGTTTGCTTTTTGATCTTTTTTTCCAGTCCTGTTTTTTCACCGATATTATGTAACTCCTTGTCTGTTATGATGCAAAACGATGTTGTTGTGGTTGGTGGTGGTATCAGTGGCCTCTCTCTCGCCTTTTATTGTGTCCAGGCTGGCATGAAAACCACCCTGCTTGAAAAGAGTGATACGCTTGGAGGCTCTTTTGCCTCTCCCCAGTACAGCGCAAACGGAAATAAATTCTGGCTTGAACTTGGGGCACACACCTGTTACAGCTCCTATCAGAATCTGCTCGACATTGTTGACGCGTGCGGCATAACAGACACCATCATTCCGCGTGCAAAGGTACCCTTCACCCTGCTGGTGAATGACCACATCAAATCGATTGTCTCCCAGCTCAATATTCTTGAACTGCTTCTCTCCGGCCCGAATATCTTTAAGCTCAAGAAAGAGGGTGAGAGCGTCAAATCCTACTATTCCAAAATTGTCGGTGAAAAGAATTACAATGATGTGATAAGCCACTTTTTCAATGCAGTCCCTTCGCAGAAAACTGATGATTTTCCGGCTGACATGATGTTCAAGAGCCGGGAGAAAAGAAAGGATATGCTGAAGAACTATACCTTTAAGGGGGGCTTACAGAGCGTTGCCCGGGTAATTGCGGCCAAAAGTGGTCTTAACGTGTTTACCAGCCAGGATGTGAACTCGGTGAAGTTTGAGAATGGTTTGTATGAGATCAGGAGCGCCAATGGCGGAGAGTATGCTGCCAAAAAGCTTGTTCTTGCAACGCCGTCGGCGGTTGCCTCAAGGCTTCTGTGGGATATCAATCCCGATATAGCCAACCATCTCGGCCAGCTCAAGGCGGCTGAGGTAGACTCCATCGGCGTTATTGTCCGTAAGGAGCATATTAAACTCAAACCGGTCGCGGCCATTATCTCACCGAATGATCTCTTTTTCTCGATAGTCTCCCGCGATACCGTGCCCGACGATAACTATCGCGGCTTCTCCTTCCACTTCAAACCGGGTCTGGATGACAAGGCAAAAAGAGCCAGGATTACCGAGGTGCTTGGGGTGAGCTTTGCCAAGATCGAGCATACCGTTTCAAAAATAAATACCGTCCCTTCGTTGCGGATGGGTCATCATCAGTGGCTTGACAAGAGCAATGCAATGCTGAAAGGGAAAAAGAATCTGCTCATCACTGGTAACTATTTTGGTGGTATGGCCATAGAGGATTGTGTGAGTCGCTCGAAGAGTGAATTCGAGAGGCTGAAAGGGTAGCTTGATCAAGCAACCGGAGAGAGGATGACGTTATGGAATGCGCTTCAGGGGGTTTATCTGATCCCCTCACTCATTGTACTCTTTGCCCTGCTCTTTTATTTCGGGGCAAATTCTCTCTTCGTTAAAATTGTTGCGCTTCTTCGTTCAGCGATCAGGGGGTTTACTATTCCGCTGGAGATTATGGCTTTGCCATTCCGGCTCCTTGTCTCCCTGATTGGACTGGCTATTCTTTTTCATTACCTCCCCTTCTCCCCAAATACCCTGGAGCTGCTTAACCACGCTCTCCTGGTGATTGCCATTATCGGGACGGCATGGTTTGTCATCCGATCGCTCGTTGTGCTGGAACATTTTATTCTTCAGTACTATGCGTCAAAAGTTCGTGAAAACGAAGCGGCACGAAAAATTGCCACACATGTCAGCCTTGCCCGCAAGATTCTGGATGCGCTGTGTGTGCTCCTAACCATTGCCGGTGTGCTGATGACCTTCGATACGGTTCGTCAGGTCGGGCTGAGCATTCTAGCTTCAGCAGGTATTGTGAGTGTCATGTTTGGTTTTGCTGCCCAGAAAAGCCTGACGACGCTCATCTCCGGCATTCAGATTGCCATAACCCAGCCGATCAGCATTGGTGACGAGGTTGTTGTCGAGAACGAAAAGGGAAAAATTGAGGAGATTACCCTCACCTACGTGGTGGTGCAACTTTGGGATCAGCGTCGTATGATTGTGCCCATTACCTGGTTTATTGATCGTCCCTTTCAGAACTGGAGCAGAACCTCAACGGAGCTTCTTGGTACGGTTTTTCTCTACATCGATTATGCCATTCCCCCTGAAATGCTGCGCCATGAGCTGGAGAGGATAGTTGACTCTACTCCGCTTTGGGACAAGAGAGTTGCCCGGCTGCAGGTGACCAACTCCTCCGACAAATCTGTCGAAGTGCGGGCGCTGCTCAGTGCGGCGAATGCTGCTGCGCTCTGGGATCTTCGCTGTCTGGTGCGTGAAGAGTTGATTGCCTTTTTGCGGCTCAACTATCCGTTACTGCTGCCGAAAGTGATGCTGGAGCTGGAGCCCTCTGGCAGTGCCGGGGCGAAATAAAATATGTGTTGTAACATCGGTAAGTTGTTTTGATCAAAAAAAAAAGGAGGAGTTGTATGGCGCAGGTAAAAAAAGGGGACAAGGTATTGGTTCATTATACCGGCACCCTTGATGATGGCACAGTGTTCGACACATCGGCAGATCGTGAGCCGTTGAAGTTTACCGCAGGTGGTGGAGAGGTTATTGCAGGGTTCGATAGCGCTGTTCTTGATATGGCACCTGGTGACAAAAGGGTCACCGTCATTCCTGCTGAGGAGGCTTATGGAGAGCACAGCAAGGAGCTTGTGACAGAGGTTGACCGCACAAGGTTCCCTGCTGATATGGAGCTTGAGCTTGGCCAGCAGCTTCAGGTAGGACTGGAGGATGGCAATCAGGCTGTAGTTATGATTGTTGATTTGGGCGACACATCGGTGACGCTTGATGCCAACCATCCTTTGGCTGGCCAGCAGCTCACCTTTGAGATTGAGCTTGTGGAGATTCTGTGAGTTTGCAAGGCAGGGGAGGAGGGTGGTACTTCCCTGCCTTGAGCTTCCGCTTGGTGACTGGAGATACTCCAGAGTTTGTATCTCACAGAAATGAAGCAACTTCGTGAATTGCTTTCAATGCACCGAGCAGGAGATACAGGGGTCGTATGAGCGCACCACCATTTCACACAGTTTCGTTATCTCGCCATCACTTTTTCCTTCCATGAGAGCCTGCTGTACCAGTGCTTGCAGATCAAGGTGGATATTGTTGTTATTCTGCGTCGTTGGAATGATGCAGTCTGCCTTGGCCACTTTTCCCTGCTCGTCGATTTCAATATGGTGATAGAGGATGCCGCGTGGTGCTTCGACCGCACCGGTTGCCGCACCGGCTTTTGGTGTGTAAGGGGTTTTTATCTCCGTAAGATCACTCTCAAGAAGAGAGTTAACAAGCTCACCGGCATCCTCAAGAATATGAACGCACTCAACAAGCTGGGCGATATTGTTCATGAAGGGGTTGTGGCTCACTGGCTGAAGCCCGAAGCTTTCGGCGCACTCCCTTGCTTTCGGGTGCAGCAGATGGCTGTTGTTGTTAAAGCGAGCCAGGGCTCCTGCCGCCGACGATTCTCGGCTGAGTCTGGTAAACTTCGATGTGGAAAAATCGCGGGTGTACTCGTTGGTCATCAGGAGATAGTCATTCTCCTCCCGGTCAACGCCGTCTGTTGAGACAAGATGCCCGCCAATTGCGGGATAGGTTGAGCCGTTCGAGAGTGAGATAAATTCAGTTTCACGGATGAAATCAGGGATGGTGAGGGAGCGGAAAAAAGTGCAGGCGCTCTCAAGCGACGGTTTTCTCTCCTGAATCATCGTGCGAAGGTGCAAGAGCTTCTCTTTGTCAGGAGCTTTGCTCAGCCCGCCGACCACAAGGCTGACCGGGTGGGTGCAGCGTCCGGTTGTCACCGTGCTGATCTCGTTGCCAAGCTCCTTGAGCTGAAGCCCCGCCCTGACCAGATCGGGGTGAGACTGCATCAGAGGCAGAACGCTGGAGGTGCCCGCAAAATCGGGCGCGATGAGGAAAAAGAGGTGCAGGGCATGGCTCTGGAGAGTTTCGCCGTGCATTGCCAGCCGCCTTGTTTTCTCGGCCACAATCGGCGGCACAATCTCCATGGCCCGTTCAACCGCCCTGATGCTTGCAAGTGAGTGGCTGATGGAGCAGATACCGCAAATTCTTGATGTCAGAAAAGGAACCCGCTCGGCACTCATCCCCTTGAGCATCACCTCGAAAAAGCGCGGAGTCTCCACAATAGCCCATCGAGCATCAACAAGCTCGCCATCCTTGACCGTAATCTGGATATTGGCATGTCCTTCCACTCTGGTCAAGTGACGGATATCAAGCGAAAAGTCACGTTTCATCAGTAGCGAGAGGTTCAAAGGCGTTATAAAAGGCAAGTTTTTCATGCAGGTTGCTGTCGCTCAGTTTTCTCTCTTTTACCAATTCAAGAAAGGCGGGCATATTCAGCTCTTCAGCCGGGCCACGGCATCCCAGACAAGCCGTTTTGCCGGTAGGGCAGACCGCATTGCATCCAGCGCGAGTGATTGGCCCCAGGCAGATTTCGCCAAGGTCGAAGAGGCAGGTGTTGAGTTGCTGCTTGCACTCCACACAGACGGGATAGTTCGGAAGCGTTGGTATCGAATCTGTGGCGAGGCTCACGATAATCCGCTCCACCTCCTCCTTGGCAACCGGGCATCCAGGAATCGACAAGTCGACCTTCACGATATCGCTGATTTTCCGCACCGGCAGTGTGTCAACCGCCATATCACCATAGACCTTCCTGACTGTTTCATCCAACTGGAACCTGTTCTTCAGGCTGTTGACCCCACCAAAACAGGCGCAGGTGCCGAAAGCCACCAGCACTTTTGCCTGCTGCCGTATCTTCAGCAGCCGTTCCACCTCTTCCTCGCGGCTGATGCTCCCTTCTATAAACGCGATGTCGTAATCGTCATGCTTTTCCGACAAGATCTCCCTGAAGTTTCTGATGTCAAGCAGCTCAAGAAAGTCGGCGAGTGTTGACTCCCTGTTGGCAAGCTGCAACTGGCACCCTTCGCAGCAGGTAAAGTCGAACGAGGCAATTTTCAGCTTCATAAAAAATTATCCAAAACACTGTAAAAAATGGCGGTGAGTTATGATTTTCCGATGATTTGTTTTGGCATCAGTTTGATTTCCAGTTCGCAGCCGACTGCATCGGCGTATTTCCTCAACGTGGCAACAGAGGGGGTATGCTTGTCGCCGGATTCAAGTCTGGAGATGGCGCTTTTTGACGTGCCAATTTTCAGAGCTACAGCTTCTTGCGTCATACCTGATTGCTGGCGGGCGGCAAGGAGTTCCCGTACCAGGGCATACTTCGGCCCAAGAGCCTCATACCCCGCTTCAAATTCTTTATTGACCATCGCCTTGCGGAGAAATTCTTCGTGATTGTGCTCCACAGGCTGGTATTTCAAATCATCCATTGATTACCTCCTTCATTCTTTTAAGCGCAAGCAATAACTCTTTTTGCGGGGTCGCTTGTGATTTCTTGATAAATGCGTGCAGGATAATTATTCGCCGTCCTGCCTGAAAACAGTAGAGTGCTCTTCCAATGCCATCCTTTCCCTTTGGCCGAATCTCAAACAAGCCATTTCCCATTGCTCGTGAATAGGGCATCCGCAGTTCATGGCCGTAATCTATAAGCAATTCAACAATGCGTGCGTAATCCGTCTTGATTGACTCTGGCCAAGCCTCAATCTCTTTCAGTATCCGAGGGTTAAAATAGTCAAGTTGATATGCCATAGAGCGAAGTTACCAAAAATGGTAACAATTCGGAAATTATTTATTCCTGTTTTTTTACACATCCGTTCTAAATCGCCTCCTTCAAATTCATCACCGACCAGTAATCAAACACCGGCCCGTCAATACAGGTGAATGTAGAGCCAACCATGCAGCGGCAGCACTTGCCCATGCCGCAGTGCATTCTTCTCTCCAGAGAAACAAACATGCGGTTCATCGGTAATCCAAGTTTGTCGAGATAGCCGCAGACAAACTTGAACATGATTGGTGGCCCGCAGACGATGGCGTAACTGTTCTTGACATCGACAGAGATATCATTGAAGAGATCGGTGATCATGCCTCTTTTGCCTCTCCATGCTGCATCGCCATGCTCTACAATGGTGTGCAGCCGTATATGGTTGATCATCTCCCACTCCTCAAACTGCCAGGTAAAGAGCAACTGGGACGGCTCTTTTGCGCCGTAGAGCAGATTGATATCAAGAAATCGGTCGCGATGCTCGTTGATCCAGAAGAGCGGGGCGCGGAGCGGGGCAATGCCAAGTCCTCCGGCAATGAGAAAAACATTGTGCCCGGCCATCTCATCCATCGGGAACGACGAGCCGAAGGGGCCACGTATTGCTACATAAGCCCCCTCTTCAATGGTGAAGAGCGCCGAGGTGACGTGGCCAGCCTTGCGGATGCAGAGTTCCAGAAACTCATGGTTGGTGCTGGAGCTGGATATTGAGATCGGCACATCGCCGTAACCGGGCAGTTCAAGCATCAGGAACTGGCCAGGCTTGAACCTGAAGCGCGCCCGCTCCAGAGGGTCAACAAGACGAAGCTGAAAGAGCTTCTCCTGCTCAGTGAGGCGGACAATATTGGTGATCCGGCACTTGAACCCTCGGTCAGTGTTCATCATCTCCGAACGTCGATTGAAATCAGGCGGCGAAGAGGCGAAATCTTCGCGGTTTATGTTCTGGCGGGGGATGACGAAACGCAGGTCAGGCATGACTCCTTCTCCATTCTGAGGTCGTTGATAACATCTTTTGGGTTAATCCCGGCAAGGCAGGCTCTTCCGCAGCGGTTGCAACCGACGCAAATCTGCTGGTTGTCATTCTCAGCAAATCCTCGGTGCTGATGGTAATAGCGATACTTCAGTCGGTCGCCGTTTTTGGGACGAAAATTATGCCCGCCTGCCACCACGGCAAAATCGACAAGGTTACAGGAGTAAAGCCTTTTCTCTCGTTTGGCCCCCTTCAGATTGGTCTCAAACGACTCGGTGAGCGAGTAGCAGTAGCAGGATGGGCAGACCATAGCGCAGGTACCGCAGTTGAGGCATTTCTGGCCCCATTTTTCCCAGACAGGGGAGTCGAACTCAATATCAAGAATACTCGGAAGGGCCGTAACGTCAATCTCGGTTGTAAAGCCACTCTGAATGAGTTTACGGCGCTCGACAAGCAGGCAGTTGTCTTCGTCAAGTGGATCACGGGTCTCAAACTCCTTGAGAAAGTTGAAGGCCTTCGATGAGTTGATGGAGAGATAATAGTTGTCACCGATATCGGAGCAGAAGAGGTTGAAGCCGGTGGTGACCGTGTGGTGGCTCATCGATTTGCAGAAGCAGTCAGGCAGCGGCAGATGATCCATACCGATCACAAAGCTGTTTTTCCGTTTTGCCAGATAATAAGGTGACGGAAAATGGCCCTTCAGCAGCACATCGTCGAGAATATTGAGGGCGCTGATGTCGCACGCTCTGAGTCCGACAAGCACCACAGGTTCTGCGTCGTAGCTGATCTTCTGCTCCCAGCCATCCTCGTGAAAGGTAAAGCGCGACAGCTCCTCACGAAAGGGGAGAAAAAAATGTTTGGCTGATGATGCGGTTGCGGTGTAGTCGAAGGCGATCTCCTCGACTGTCCGCACAGGTTTGAACTGGTACACGGGATTTCCCCGGCTGTCCATGTCAACCTGCTGAGGCCCAAAAGAGCTGTTACTCTTGACAAGCAGGTCAATGAATCGCCTGAACTCCTTTTTGGAAATGATTTTATAGATCATGGCTCACATTCCTCTGTTCATCTCTTGCCGACAGTTGCCGTAACACTATACCTCGCCATCAAAGGTACACAAAAGCCTGCTGCAATAAAATTCATAACGATCTTCTGCACGAATGAAACTGCCTGCTCATCTTCTTTTTTCCAGCAGATACACCTTGTCGTTTTTTCTCACTGTTGCGCATTTGATGGTGACATTATCCCCCTTTACCGCATCCATATCAGGCAGGTCATTGGTGAAAAACCCTTCAGCAACCACCGTGACCACACCAGTTTTTGGGCCAAGAATAGAGAGCTTTTCACCCCGTTTAAGGCCACGGGCCCGGATGAGCATCTCAGCAACACCTGCTTTCGGATAGTATTTTTTGATCTCACCGATATAGGTTTTTTTCTCCTGGGCCAGTGAGCCATACTCCCTTGTCCAGCCGTCCAGAGGCTTTCCGAAGTAAAAACCTGTCGAAAAACCACGGTTATATACTAAAGCAAGATCTTGTTTGAGCGCGATGGTCAGGTCGCTGTACCTGCTCCTGAACTCCTCGTCGGAGCGATGGCGGGTGCAGAGGTCGAGCGCACTGCGGTAGGCGGAGGTTGTTGCCTGAACATACTCAGGGCTGCGGCTCCTCCCCTCAATCTTGAACGCGCTGATTCCCGCATCAAGAAGCATATCAAGAAACTCAACAGCGCAGAGATCTTTCGGGCTCATCACATAATCGGTGCCAAGTTCCAGCTCCTCATGCTCCTCTGGATCGGTAATAATGTACTGCCTCCGGCAAGGTTGCACACATTGCCCCCTGTTTGCCGATCGGCCAAAAAGCTCCTGCGACATAAAGCAGCGTCCCGAAACGGCAACACACATTGCTCCGTGTACAAAGCACTCAAGACGAACATCGAGCCTGTCGCTTTTTATCTTGCCGGTGATATGGCGTACCTGCTCAAGGGTCAATTCCCGAGCCAGTACTATCATCTTTGCACCAAGAGATGCATAGCATTTGACGGCATTGTAGTTGCTGACTGATGCCTGTGTCGAAATATGAAAAGGTAGATTTGCGTTTCTGCATGTTTCAATAACCGCCATGTCCGAACAGATCACGGCATCAATACCCGCTGCTTTGGCTGCCTTCACAGTTTGTGTCATCTTCTTCAGCTCACCATCATAGACAATGGTGTTCAGCGCCAGATAAGCTTTGGCGTTGTATGCAGTGCAGAGGGCTTTGACGGCAGGGAACTCTGCTGATGTGAAATTGCTGCTTCCGGCCCGCATGTTATACCCCTCAGCGCCGAAGTAGACGGCATCTGCCCCGGCCTTCAGCGCAGTTACCAGACAGGTCATGTCGCCAGCGGGTGCGATAAGTTCAATGGATGGATTTGTTGTGGAGTTATTCTCATGAGTTGAGAGGAACTCTGCATTGGTCAAGGGCATCGGTACTGTTGTTTTGTCAGGAGGTATACTGGCATCAAGCCTCTAATGTACTCAAGAGGGAAGAGAATTCCTGTCCGTAGTCTCCGCTTAATCAGTGAAAGAGGTCAGCCATTCCATGATTTTTCCAGCCATATCCCCTCGTTGTTGTAAAGACGTGGGTGAAACCGTAGATTAGAGCAAAAAATTTGTTCGGTGAACAGGTAACTTTTCTGATGAAATTATTTTTAAGGCTGGTTCGTTACCTTCTTCCTTCAAAGGGGAAGATTGTGCTTGTTGTTGTTGTCAGCATCATCTCCTCTCTTCTCGGGGTGGTTTCGATCTATTCGATGCTTCCTCTTCTCAATGCTGTTTTTACTGCTGACAGGAGCATTGAAGCACCACTCTCTCCTGGGACTGTTGTTTTGGATAAAAAGGGTCTGGAGAGGAAAAGCACGTCAGGCCTGTCTGGTTTTAAGGGTGTCGATACAGAAAAGTTGAAGGCATCAGCGACTGAGGCGTTTGCAGATCTGTTTCATGCTGAAACCAAAGAGCGGACGCTCCTCAATATCTGTCTTTTTTTGATTGCCTCATTTGCGGTCAAAAACCTTTTCGTCTATCTGAATGGTCAGCTCATCTTCAGGATACAGACCAAGACTGCCAAAAAGCTTCGGGACGATGTGTTCAGTAATATCATTGAGATGCACCTTGATTATTTCAATAAAAACCGGGTTGGCAACTTGATGAACCTGGTATATAATGATGTTCAGGCGGTGAACAATGCGGTGAATTCGACGTTTGTTAATTTTTTGCAGAACCCATTTGCGATATTTGTCTACGTCACGGTGCTTTTTGTGTTAAGCTGGAAACTGACGTTGTTTGCCTCCCTGACATCACTGCTCATTTTTTTTGTTATCCGAACTATTGGTGGACAGGTAAAAGAGAATGCGGCAAATTTCCGCACTAAAATGGGGGATATGAATGCGGTTTTACAGGAGAAATTCAGCGGCATCAAGGTTATCAAGTCCAGTGCTTTTGAAAATGTAGAGTTTGAAAGATTTCAGGTGTTTACTCACGATTTTCGTAAACTTGACATAAAGATCGCCAGACTCCAAAATATTATCGGGCCACTTAATGAAACATTGCTGGTGTCGGCTATTGCCTTTGTGCTCTGGTTTGGTGGATTGCAGGTATTCGAGGGGCGGTTGACCTCTTCTGAGCTTATTCTGTTTGCTTTTACTCTTTATTCTGCGATGGGGCCCATTAAAAAATTTGGGGATGTGAATAACCAGTTGGCGGTCGGGATGGTCTCTGCAGAGCGCTTGTTTGAACTTCTTGATACGGTTCCAGATATTGAAAACGGTACTCATGCGATTAACGGCTTTTTGCATGATATCAGGTTTGAGGATGTCTGTTTTAAATACAGCAAGGATGCTGATGCTCCCAATGTGCTCGACCATGTCTCTTTCATGATCAAAAAAGGGGAGACTGTTGCGCTTGTAGGCCAGTCTGGCTCTGGCAAGTCAACAACGGTTGATCTGCTCTTGCGTTTCTACGATGTTGATTCAGGTAGAATTACCATTGACGGGATAGATATTCGTGAGTTCGACTTCAAGCAGTTGCGCTGCATGATTGGTGTGGTGAGCCAGGAGGTTATTCTGTTTAACGACACGATTAAGGCAAACATTGCCTATGGTACCCATCAAGCTATTGGTCTTGACAGGGTGATTACTGCGGCAACAATGGCAAATGCGCATCAGTTTATTGAAGAGAAGCCGGAGCAGTATGAGACCTTGATTGGTGACAGGGGAGTCCAACTCTCCGGTGGACAACGCCAGCGGCTGGCCATTGCCCGTGCTATGGTGAAAAATCCTGAACTGCTTATTTTTGATGAAGCAACCAGCGCCCTCGATAATGAATCTGAAAAGGTGGTGCAGCATGCAATTGATCATGCTTTGGAGAATCGTACAGCGCTTGTGGTAGCGCATCGCCTGTCGACGGTCAGAAATGCCGACAGGATTATCGTTATGGACCGTGGCAGGACTGCAGAGTCAGGTACTCATGAAGAGCTGCTCAATGCGGGTGGGTTATATAAGCATCTCTATGATATTCAGTTTGCGGGGAAAGCGGAAGGGTAGAGGCATTCAAAAGATCTATTATTGACACCATGCCACATCATAACGATCGATATGTTGTTGTTATCCCGGTTTTTAACCAGCTTCATTACACTGCGCAGTGTGTGGAAAGCCTGCTGGTCCAGCACGTCAGGCCTGAACATATCCTTATTATCGACAACGCAAGCAGCGACGATACAGCGCTTTGGCTGGAGAGGCGGCCTGAGATCAACTCGCGTCGTAATCGGACAAATCTTGGTTGTGGATGCGCCTGGACTCAGGGTGTGGTGCTCAGCCCGGATGCTGAATGGATCGTGTTGCTGAATAATGATGTTCTTGCTGGCCCTGATGCTATTGGGTCTCTTTTGGATGCGGCTGAGCGGGAAAAGCTTGGTGTGGTGAGTCCTGCGCTTCTGGAAGGTTTGAACGACTATGATTTTGATGCTTTTGCGGTAAAGTATCAGCAATCCATGGCTGGCACGGTTCGCCCCGGCCGATTCCATGGGGTATGTTTTGCTGTTCATCGAAGTGTTATCGAGAAAATAGGCTATCCAGATACCGATCGGCATCTTGGTGGGTATGAAGATGCCGAATTTCTCTTTCGGTGCAGGCGTGCAAATATTTCAGTCGGTATTGTTGGTGATTCGGTTTTTCACCACTTTGGGTCGATTACCCAGAAAGCCATCAAGCAGAAGACAGGTCAGAAATCTCTTGGCGATCTCAACTATTTTCGTTCCAGGGTTGGGTCAAAATGGTGGTCAAGAAAGAGAGATAAATTTTTGTCGAAGTTCGTTTTCAGGAAATGGATCGGTCAGGAGGTAGTTAAATCCGGTTATTCACTTCATATGGTACGCAAAGATGGTGAATGGGAGATTCGCTGACAATCCCGCCATTGCAGGTAGTTCAAAACGACAACCAGATTGATAAAGATGCCAGACAGGCTCACCGACGACAGGGTAAGTGTGACATTTTTTCTGATTACCTATAATCAGGAAAGATACATTCGTGAGGCAATCGAAGGGGCTTTCAGTCAAACCTACTCCCCGCTTGAGATTCTTATATCCGACGACTGCTCGACGGATGGGACGTTTCGCATTATTGAGGAGATGTGCGAAAAGTATGATGGGTCACACAACATTGTCGTGAATCGCAACACTGAGAATCTTGGCGTGATTGCACATATCAACAGGATAACCGATCTCTCTTCAGGCGAGTTGATCATCTGTGCGGCTGGTGACGACATTTCACTTCCTCACAGGACGGAAAAGGTGGTAGAGAGGTATCTCGCTACGGGTCGCAGGGCATCATTGATTCACTCGTCGGTCTATCTTATTGATAGAGAAGGCAACAGGGTTGGTACGAGGCTTCCTCCGGTCATATCTCAAGGGATGACAATCGAGGAAATAGCGCTGAGCGATGCTTTGTTCATTGGAGCAACCATCGCATATACCAGAAAAATTGAAGAGATGTTCGGTACCATAAAATACAGTAAATGTTTTGAGGATCTGGTTATGGGGTTCAGGAGCGCTTTGGCTGGTTCACTTGAGTATATCTCTGAGCCGATGCTTTTGTACAGGTATGAATCCGGTATATCGGCATGTTCCACTCTCCAAAACGAGCCCTTCGATGAGAGAATTGCCAGAGAGATACGTCATCAGGAGATGTATCTGGCTGTGATGGCTCAGCGATTGGTCGACCTTGAAAGGATAGGTAACGATGAACTGCAACCGCTGGTGAAAAACAAGCGAGCTGCGGTGTTGTTGAAGCGAAAAGTCTGGATGGGGAACTATCGTTTTTTACGGTTGTTGTCATATTCGACCAAAAGGGGGTATTTGGGGCTGTTTTTAAGCTTGTTGCTCCGCAAGAAAAAAAGGGGTATTATTTTTTCTATAAACAAAGTGGTGTTCAAGAGCGCCATTAATTGACAGCGAATATCGATAAACATGGATTACAGGATGCATGATGAAAAGGTAGTAACAACCTTTTTTCTGATTACCTATAACCAGGAAAAGTATATTCGTGAGGCCATTAAGGGTGCTTTCAGTCAGACCTACTCGCCTCTTGAGATTGTCATATCCGACGACTGTTCGACGGATGGGACATTCCGGATAATTGAGGAGATGTGTGAAAAGTATGATGGGCAACATAAAATTGTCGTCAATCAAAACAGATATAATCTTGGCCTGATCGGGCACATTAACCGGATAACAGAACTCTCTTCCGGCGAGCTGATTATTTATGCGGCGGGCGATGATATTTCGCTTCCACACAGGACGGCAAAGCTGGTTGAAAGATATCTTGCCACAGACCGCAAGGCTTCGTTACTGCACTCCTCCGTCTATCTTATTGATATTGCTGGTAACAGGGTTGGTACGCGGCATCCTCCGGTTATATCACATGGCATAAACGGGATGAGTCTCGAAGATATGGCGCTCAGCGGAGCGCTGATTATCGGCGCGACTTCCGCGTTTACCAGGAAAATAGAGGAGACGTTTGGTCCGATTACCTACAGCAAATGTGTTGAGGATTTGGTTATGGGGTTCAGAAGTGCCCTGACCGGTAGTCTTGAATACATTCCCGAACCACTGATCTTGTACAGACACGATTCAGGCATAACATCCAGGGTCGATTCGCGGAGCCAGACATATAAAGAATATATAAAAAGTAAAATTCGTGGTGAGGAGGGCTATTTGGCAGTTTTGGCTCAAAGGATTGATGATCTCAAAACAATTGGTGAGGGTGATTTGATTCCTTTGATAAAACGCAAACGAACCGAGGTGCTCTTAAAAAGAACACTATGGACACGGAAATATTCCTTTATCAAGTTAGTCTCATATTCCTATAAGAGATGCCTTTTTGGTGTATTTGTCCGGTTATTGCTCCTGGAGAAAAAAAAGCGTATCCTCTTCTATGTTAAAAAATTAATGCACACGAGCAGAGTAAATTCCTGAGAGTGTGCATTCAGTGCTCCCAGCTTGATATCGAGCAATGATCGATTTTCAGGTGCCAAATGAACAGGTGACAACAATAAAAAATGTAATGACTATTTTATAGACGTGTTTCGTAAAATATATGAAACCCACACCCCAACGCATCCTCATCATTGTACAGCGCTCCAACGGTGATGTTTTTCTAAGTTCACCGCTGATTGAGGGGCTTTTTCGGGCCTATGGCAGCCCGTATATTGATCTTTTGGTCAATAGCGATACACTGCCGATTGCCCGAACGCTGCCGCATATCGTTGATATTCATCAGTTTACCTACAATAGTGCTGGAAATGGTCGGGGATCCCAGACTACAGACCTGCTCAAAAAAATTGCCCGTCGTTACGATTTGAGTATCAACCTGACGGCGAGCGACCGTTCTGTACTGTTTGCTCTGGCTGCCGCACGAAAGGCCATCAGTGCAGTGGAACCTGACCGTAAAAAATCGTGGTGGAAGCGCTTGCTTCTGTCGGCGCATTACGATTTCGATTCCCGTCGGCACATCATCGAGAATAATACTACAGCTCTTGATCTGCTGGGTATTGGCTCTGGCAAGCCGACGGTTCGTTCGTATTATTCCGAAACGGCAGCCAAAAGCGTCGGCAGGATGCTGAGTGATCAAGGTATCCGTGAATGTATCATTGTTCATCCTGGTGCGCAGTACGATTACAAGGTCTATCCAGAAAAACTCCGCAATGAGCTGCTCGAACGGCTTGACAGCCTTGGTGTGCCATTGGTGGTTACTGGGTCGAAAAGCTTGCTTGATCTGGAGATTAAACGGGGGCTTCCGAAGCTTGCCAATCTCCACGATTTTATTGGTTTGACGAGCATGGAGGAGCTGATTGCACTCAGTGACCGATCAATTGCCTATATTGGGGCGGATACGCTGACCATGCACATTGCGGCATCGCAGAACAAACGGATTTTTGCCATTTATGGGCCAACCATGCTCAGTATGTGGTCGCCGTGGTGCAATGAGCTTCGGACGGGTACCTGCACGAACAGGCCAGTGCAGACTTATGGGAATGTCACTATCTTTCAGGCGGATATGCCTTGCGTAGCCTGTGGCAAGGCGGGTTGCGACGATCATCATGGTGCAAGCGAGTGTCTTAATCGTATAGATCCGGATGTCATCTTTAAAGAAATCAGAGAGTGGCTGACAACATATCGGTAACCATCCTTACAAAAAACTCCGCCGCCTCTCTTGTTGAGTGTTTGACTGCGCTTGAAGCGTTTTCCGAGGTGGTGATTGTCGACACCGGATCGACCGATGAGACCATATCCATCGCTTCAGGATTCAGGAACGTTATTCTCTATCAACACCCGTTCATTGGTTTTGGCCCGATGAAGAACATTGCCGTTGACAGAGCATCTAATGACTGGATTTTGTCGGTTGACAGCGACGAAGTGGTGACGACAGAGCTGGTCGATGAACTTTTGAGCCTTAAGCTTGATGACAACGTCGTGTATATGATGGCGCGCGATAACTATTATCATCGCAGGCTGATTCGTGGCTGTGGCTGGGAGAATGATCGGGTTGAGCGGTTGTTTAACAGGCAGAGCACTGGATACAACGACAAACAGGTTCATGAAGGACTTGCCATGAGTGGCAACCTGAAAACAGAGCTTTTGACAGGCAGACTGAAGCATTACCCCTACGACAACGCGTCGCAGCTCCTTCATAAAATGCAGCATTATTCCACGCTTTGGGCTGAGGATCAGCGTGGTCGAAAAAAAGCGTCGCCTCTCAAGGCATTATTTTACGGAGTGCTTACTTTTTTGAAATCTTACCTGCTCAAACAGGGGTGGAGATACGGTTATGAGGGGTTGCTGATTTCGGTTTCAAATGCGAATGGGGTCTTTTATAAATACATCAAGCTTTATGAAGTCGACAGAGAGTGTCACCTGTAGTCTCGTTATTACGACCTACAATTCACCTGAAGTGCTTGATCTGGTTTTTCGTAGTGCACTTGCGCAGTCTGAATTGCCTTGCGAAATCATTATTGCTGACGATGGCAGCACGAGTGATACGAAAATGGTTGTGGATTCTCACCGCAGGGATGCAACGATACCGCTGGTACATGTGTGGCAGGAAGATTTAGGTTATCGGCTAGCCGCATCACGGAACAGGGCAATTGCGGCGGCGAGGGGGAATTATATAGTTCTTGTTGACGGAGATATACTTCTGCATCGGGACTTTATCGGTGACCACAGACGACTGGCGATTGAAGGTACGTTTATCCAGGGATCAAGAGTGCTTCTTTCGCAGGAGAATACTCCACAGCGACTCAAAACGAAAAATATTTCGTTTTCTCTCTTTGGGAAAGGGATTAAAAACCGCAAGAATACTCTGCGTCTGCCGTTGCTTTCAAAACTTTTGTCGTTGAAAACTTGCTCTCACCATGGAATAAGAGGCTGCAACATGTCGTTTTTCAGGGATGACTGTATCCGGGTCAACGGCTTCAATGAGGATTTTGTCGGCTGGGGGCGGGAAGATAGTGAATTTGCTGTTCGGCTTATCAATAGCGGTATTTTACGGCGAAATGTCAGGTTCAGCGCTCTTGCATGTCATCTCGGGCATCGTGAAAATCCGAGACAGTCGCTTGTCGAAAATGACAGGATACTCGAACAGGCGATTATTGGCAGGCTGACCAAATGTCGGAATGGCCTCGACAAGTATCTGGAAAATAAATAATTATGAAGATCAGTGCCTTTACCTTTATCAAAAATGGAATGATACTTGGTTTTCCATTCCGGGAATCGATTCGTTCCGTGCTGCCGATTGTCGATGAATTTGTCGTCAACGTCGGCGACAGTGATGATGATACATTGGAACGGATCAAGGAGATAGGCGATCCGAAAATAAGGATCATTCAGTCGCACTGGAACGACAAGATGCGGGTTGGCGGCTATGTGTATGGGCAGCAGAAGATGGTTGCCCAATTTAACTGTACCGGCGATTGGGCCTTTTATCTCGAAGGAGATGAGATTGTGCATGAGGATGATCTACAACACATTGTTGATGCCTGCCAGAAACATCTGTCGGATGAGCGTGTCGAAGCGCTGACGTTCGACTACTATCATTTTTATGGCAATGCAAACAGCTACCTTGATTCACCCGCATGGTATCGTCGTGAGGCGAGAATTATCCGAAATTCGATACGCTCCTATGCCCCCGATGGATTGTATTGGCACGTACTCACTCACAAAAGCAAAATTGCCCGTTATCCGAATGCTGCACACACCGGGGCATCAATCTACCACTATGGGTGGGTGCGGAGCGAGGAGGAGATGAATCGAAAATCGGAGCACGTGCAGAAGTATTGGAATAAGAACCATAAGCGGATTGACTACCAGGAGATCGACCAGCAGATTATTTGTCTGTTTACCGGTTCTCATCCCGCAATTATAGGCGAATGGCTTCCGAAAGAGGAGGGGCTTTTTCAGGCAAATTCCAATTATATGCTCACTCGTCGGGAAAAAAAGCATCGGCTCATGTTGCGCTTCGAACGCTGGTTCGGGCTGGAGCTGAGTAAAAAGCATTTTACGGCTATAAAGGAGTGATTACAGGAAAATCAAAGAGCATAGAGTTCAGTGAGATACACTTTACAATGTATATTAGCACCCAGTGAAGTCCGGGCGCTTTTCAGGCATCGGCGCACCGATAAACCATACATACTGTGTTTATGAGCTCTTCCATTGTTTTATTGCCGAACTGGATAGGAGATATGCTCCTTGCACTGTCCGTTGTGATGCGATTGCCTGAAAGTCGTCGAACACAGACTACGCTTCTGGTTCCCGGGCAGATGAGCGGTTTGGTCAAGATGTTGTGCGATTTACCCGTGATCGAGTATGGCCGTCGTGATGCGGTTGATCGCAAGCGCACGGTGGATGCGGTGCGTAGTGGGGGGTTCCACACCATCTACCTGTTGCCGTTTTCGTTCTCTTCGGCATGGTTTGCAATGAAAACCCGTGTGCCTGTCAGAAGAGGGTTGTCACGCGAAATGAGGCGATTTCTGTTGACCGATCCGTTGTCGGGAGGTCTCAGGGATAAGTCATACCACATCACGAAAGAGTATGCCAAAATTCTTGATACGCCATTTTTTCCTCCTGAAGAGTGGAATGGTGTAACGGTAAAGCCAGATACAACCTATTCCGGTTCAATTGTTTACTGTCCTGGTGCAGCCTATGGGCCTGCCAAAAAATGGCCTCATTTTTCAGTGCTGGCAATATTGCAGGAGCGATATAACCTCGTTGTGCTTGGAACACACGCAGATCGGGAGTCGGCACTGGAGATTTCTCGAATGGCACCTGAAAGGACTACGGATCTTACCGGAAAGACTTCACTGACTGAGGCTGCGGCTCTCATGTCAGGTGCTCGGGTCGTCATCTCGAACGATTCAGGGTTGATGCATCTGGCCGCTTACATCGGCACTCCTGTCATTGGGCTGTTTGGTTCTACCAGTCCGGTGTGGACACGTCCTCTCGGGAAAAAAAGTATTGCGATGAATGTTCCAGAGCCATGCGCTCCCTGCTTCGATCGTATCTGCAGGTATCAGCATTATCGGTGTCTCGAAAATATTACATCGGATGCGGTCGCAGAGTCAACAGATAACCTCTGCACCAAATAATACGCTTATAATCGCAGTATAAATAGGGATTAGCAAGATAGCTTATGTAACTGTGGATCTATACTTTCTGTTATAAATAAAAATGAGTTAGAATGAATATCATAAAAAAAATAAGCTTCTCCTTGGCTGGTCTCAAAATTCTTAGAGGGTCACTTGCGTCATTAATCGAAATGCCGCAAGTAAAAAACCTGGATAAGTTTTACTTGCAATACGATGCGAAATTATTGGGCTTAGTAAATTCCACATCCCTGGATATCGGTTGCGGGAAGACTCCTAAAAATCCCTTTAATGCTGAAAAGGTATTTGGGATTGATATCTGTGAGGATACGGTTATGAATATAAAATACGCAGATTTGACGGTTGAGCCAATTCCTTTTGAAGATGCCAAGTTCGACTTTATCACGGCCTATGATTTTCTTGAGCATATACCTCGAATAATATATTCACCAACGAGAAGATTTCCATTTGTTGAGTTGATGAATGAAATATGGAGAACTCTTAAAAAAGATGGTATGTTTCTTTCACACACACCGATATATCCCTATGCACCTGTATTTAGAGACCCTACACACGTTAATATACTGACAGATCAAACATTCTCACACTATTTTGATGAAGAAAAAAGATGGGCAAGTGGGTATGGATTTTATGGCGCATTTCAAATTGTTAATCAAATGGTTTCTGGCATTCATTTAATAAGTTTACTGCAGAAAGTTGAAAAGATATAGGCCAACTGTGGTTTTGACTTGAAATAGTAAGGGAGTTTGTTTAGCAATGGCTACATTCCTGAACAAAACCAGCCACAATCAATTACCCACTCTACATGGATAATCTATTGTTAAATTTCTATTTTGATTTTATGTAATTTTGAGTGTATTTCGATATGGAGGTTTTCTGTAATCCAATAATAAGCATCATTATTCCTATATATAATGGTGATAAATATCTCAGAAAAACATTTGATTCAATTGTGGCTCAAGACTTTGGTGAATATGAAGTTATTTGTGTGAATGATTGTTCAAATGATGACAGTTTAGCTATTATTAATGAGTATGTAGGTCGTGATCAAAGATTTCGTCTCTTTTCGTCTAAAACAAATCTTGGTATCGTCCCGAAAGTAATAAACTCCATAATTTCGTACGCGCAGGGCCAATACTATTTTTATTCGTCACAAGATGATATTTTTTCAGTTGATTTGTTGGGTAGCATGTATACTAAAGCTTTAGAGACGGGGGCAGATGCGGTAATCCCCGATCTTGTCTTTTACTACGAAAATCAACCACATAAAAATAAGCTTTTGTCGGGATTAAGAGGGGATAAAAAAATAGTCTTGACTAATCGTGAAGCGTTTTATTATTCATTAGATTGGCTTATACCAGGGAATGCCTTGTGGAAAATTGATCTACTAAAAAAAATTGGTTATTATGATTTTAGTATGAATGCTGACGAATATACCACAAGGGTTTGGTTTTTGAATTGTAATAAAATCGTTTTTTCTTGTGGTACTTTTTTCTATAGACAAGATAATATAGATGCGATTACAAAAAAGTTATCCATAAAAAAATTTGATATACCTTATACTGATTATATGTTATGGAAACTTGCTCGAGATAATCAATTTTCTTATGAAGTCCAGGAAAAACTAATTATCAACTCATGGCGAGGTTTAATTCACTACAACTCTCTATCTTATTTTTCAGAATTTAGTAGCGCAAGAAAAAAAATAAACGATTTATATTTAATATGTACTTCGGTGGAGACTAATTTGTTTATTACAAAAAGTATACGAAAAGCCAGTTTTTTTAACGTGAGGCTGGCTATGCGGAGCTTTTATTATTTTAAGGCAATAAGTATATTGAAGGCTGTCAAAAGAGTTATTAAATCGGCTCTCCGAAGCACTCGAAATCTATAGAGAGACTATTGCGGCTTACAGGGCGAATCAAGCATCAACTAGAACCAAACGAAAACTTCTTCCGCCACTATTCCCAGAAATCATATATATTTCTGGGAGGGGATATGGAAAGATGTTAAAATGAGAATTATGCTGTTTTTTTGCGGCATTTAATAAAAAATAATAAGTAATATGGTGAACATTAGCAAAGCTCTTCAGTTGATGCAGGATTCGATTGATAGCATGCAGCGATCCGGGATGATTACGGAATCAATACTTATCAGTTCAGAGACGGTCATTTTGGGAGTGGGCTCGTTTTTAGACTCTTTGGGATTTGTAACATTTATTGCGGATGTCGAAGAACGTGTAAGCGCCGAAAGTGGTCAGGATCATTATCTGATTTTATCTGATATTCATGAATCCAATGCGGATCAGGCTTTTCTTTCAGCAGGTGCGCTTGCGGCTTATATAGCAAAGATTACGGGATGACGTGAAATGAAGGAACCAGGCGAGATTCAGGTTATCGTTATAACAGGTACAACTAAAGGTATCGGCTATGGGATAGCTAACCATTTTCTTGAGAAAGGCTATTGTGTTGCCGGTTGTGGACGTGGTGATGCCACGATCGTTCACGAGGAATATTTTCATTCAATTGTTAATATCGGTGATGAGGATCAGGTCAGGATTTGGGTTCGAGCTGTAAAAAATCGGTTTAAACGGATAGATATTCTTGTGTGTAATGCCGGTTATGCTCCTGCAAATCTATTGATGACAATGACACCTGGCACGGTACTTATGGATTTGCTTCAAACAAATATTGCCGGAAGCTATTATGTTTGCCGTGAGGTCTCAAAATACATGATACTTCAGCGTTCAGGCAGTATCATTACAGTTTCCTCTATGGCTGTTGGCCTGCATGAAGAGGGCACATCGGCCTATGCTGCATCAAAATCAGCCATTGTGGAGATGACCAAAATTATGGCAAAAGAGCTTGCTACTGCAGGAATTACCTGCAACGTCATTGCACCATCTCTTTTAATGACTGATGCCGTGAGTGCGCTTGGCGAAGAGATAATCAAACGAGCTTTAAGCAAACTGATTATAAGAAGGGCTGTAACCATAGAGGAGATTAGCAATATCATATCATTTTTTTCAGCACCGGCGAGTCGCTGTATAACCGGTCAAGTTATTCACATGGGGTTGGTATGTTGACTGACCAGACAATGACCTTCAAGTATGAGTGTGGCGGTTGTCATATTGTATGTCTCGTTACGGGAGGGGAGTGGAAGCAGAATACCTATATTATTACGCATAAAAAATCACTCAATAGTATAGTGATTGATCCCGGGGATAATGCTGAATCTATCATTCATGAGATTGACGATCAGGGTGCGAGGTTAACTCATATATTGCTGACCCATCCACATCATGATCATGTTGGAGCAGTATCGGAGCTGTCGGAACATTATGATCTCCCTTGCGAATTGCACCAACAGGATGTTCGCCTGCTTATGCAAGCCCCAACTTATGCGCTAACATTTGCCAAAAAGAGGATTTCACCAATAACCAGCTTTCAGCTCTTCGACGGCCTGTGCCTCAATGATGAAAAGCCTCCAATCAGAGCAATTCACACTCCGGGCCATACAAAAGGCGGGGTATGTTACCTATTTGAGGGGTTTGTTTTTACTGGTGATACCCTTCTCAACAAGTCGATCGGGCGAACCGATTTGCCTGGTGGCAGTTTACCTGATCTTCAACAATCTGTAATCGCCCTTTTTTCTGAACTTCCCGATGATTTTCTGATTTTTCCGGGGCATGGGGCTACATGGACTGCAGGTGAAGCCAGGACGTGGTGGTATTCTCTCTCTGGGACGTTATGAGCTCACACTTCATTTCTTTACATCATAGACCGTAGTAAGTTATTAAATTCAAAAAGTATGAATGATTTTTTTGGTATTGGAATTATAGGCACAGGTCGATATGTGCCAAAGAAATCAATCAGTAACGAACAAATTGAAATACAATGTGGTTTAGAGTCAGGATCAATCTTGACAAAAACTGGCATAAAGAGGCGTTACATTGTTGAAGATCACGAAACTGCCTCTTCAATGAGTGTCGAATGCAGTCTGCAGGCTCTTGAGGCAGCAAATATTAATCCTGAACAGATAGGGCTCATTGTTTGTTGCACGTTTAGTGGTGACTATATTTATCCAGCGCTTGCGTGTAAAGTACAGTCGTTGATCGGAGCCAATAACGCAGGCTGTTTTGATGTGATGGCAAATTGCACAAGTTTTCAGGTTGGTCTGACAGTAGCGTCGGATCGAATGAAGTGTGATTCGTCTATCAACTACGCGCTGGTTATTGGTGTAGCTTTGCAATCTCGATATATTGACTGGAGTGACGCGGAATCGGCTATGTATTTCAGCGATGGAGCTGGTGCTGCGATTTTGGGTCGAGTACCGTCAGGTTATGGTATACTTGCAAGTGACATTTTTACTAATAGTAGAGTTTTTGAAGCGGTCAGGCTGCGGGGAGGAGGTTCAAGCTATCCTATGCGCTCGGGTAATGTGATGGAAGGACTTCAGTATTATGAAATGAATGGCTTTGAAGTGTGGAAGCAAGTGATGCAATTTCAGCCGAAGGCGATCAAGCGTGTTTTGTTAAAAATTGACAAAACTACTGACGATGTAGACTTTTTTATATTTCATCAAGCCAATCAGAATTTAATTCATTTTCTCATGGGGAAGATGAAGCAACCGATAGAAAAAACGTTAATTAATGTCGATGAAATTGGAAATACTGCGGATGCCTCCCTGGCAATAGCCTTACACGATGCGGTAAAGAATAATAAAATAAGGCGTGATGACCTTGTGGTCATTACAGGTGTTGGTGCTGGTTTTACATTTGGAGCAACAGTTGTTCGATGGTACTAACGTTATTACTATGAGCTCACATTCCACTGAATTTTCAAAAATAGTTGATTTGGTTATCACCAAATCTCCATTTCAAAAGAAAAAGATTGACCAGTATCTTTCAAAAATGGATTCACAATTTTTTATCCGTGCCGAAGAGTTTGCAACTGATTATGGTGGATATCTGACAAGCCAGGGAATGACGTTTGATTATGCAGTAAAGGCCTATCTTGCTATGTGTAAAAGCATGTTAAAGTGCCAAATTGAATTTATGAAAACTGGTACATACGGATCCTCAGATCCTGATCAGGCATTTATTGAGGTATATTCAAATCCTGATTTGATGAAGTCGTATATGATTGCCTTGGCCTTATCGCAGTTTCTCTGGCCGACGCATTACCAGATTTATTTGGATTTTGAAAGGTCTCTTATCAAGAGTGTCACAAATATCAATTCTTATCTTGAGATAGGGCCTGGGCATGGTCTTTATCTGCGGAAGGCGATACAATATCTTAATGCTGCTGCGGGTATATATGCTGTTGATATCAGTCCAGTTTCTATTGAGATTTCAAAGTCAATAATAAGCTACTTTTATCCAAAAAAAACCAATATATCTTTTTGGAATGGTGATATTTTTGCTTATGAAGCTCCATTACAGTTTGATTTTATTACCATCGGAGAAGTTCTTGAGCATGTAATTACTCCTCTTCAATTGTTGTCCAGGATTGTGGACCTATTGTCGGATTCAGGAAAGGCATTTATATCAACATCAATCAATTCGCCGGCGATTGACCATGTTTATCACTTTAAAAGTGTCGACGATGTAAGAAAGATGATCTGCGATTCAGGGCTTCAGATAATAAATGAAAATATATTACCAGTAGAAGAGCTTCCAATGGAAGAGATTATTTTACGCCGAATAACTATAAACTATTCTGCCGTTGTCGCAAAGGTTAAGAAAAGATGAGTAAGTATGATTTAATTAAAATAGGTGATACCGCAGAGCTGTCGCACACTATAACACAGCATGATATAGATCACTTTGTGGAACTGACTGGTGATGATAACAGATTGCATGTAGATGTGGATTATGCCGAAACTACGGTTTTTAAAAAACCTGTTGTTCATGGAATGTTAGGAGCTTCATTTATTTCTACTGTTATTGGTACCAAATTACCTGGTGATGGGGCTCTCTGGTTTGCTCAGAATCTTGAATTTCTTCTGCCAGTTAGAATCGGTGATACAATTACTGTTCTGGCAGAGGTATTAAGGAAATACGATCGCGATAAAATTGTTGAGTTAAAGACCGATATCATTAATCAGCATAAACAAACAGTTACCACTGGTGTGGCTAAAGTTAAAATAATAGAACAGCAGTTATCCTCTGAAAGCCGCAGTGGTTCTGAAAATAAAAAAATAGCCCTTGTTATAGGTGCTACAGGAGGCATTGGAGAGGCCGTCTGTAAGCAATTGGCAAATGATGGTTTTGACATTGCGATACACTATCACCGAAATAAACAGGCTGCCATGAAAATTCAGGCATCTGTTATGCATCTTGGTATATCCAGCATGACTTGCAGTGCAGACATTATTGACGCACAACAGGCTTCCAGTATGGTTGAGCAGGTATTGAGGAAATTTGGGGGACTGACGCTTCTGGTCAATTGCGCTACTCCCAAGATCCCCATTATTAATTTTTCCTCTCTTTTGTGGGAGGATATACAGGTTCATATTGATACGAATATTCGGGGCATGCTCAATCTTGCAAAAAAGATTGTGCCAATTTTTGAAGCTCAAAAAAGTGGAAAGATTATTGCATTCACATCGCAGGCGATAGAAACTCCATCGGCTGGATGGCTTCCTTACATAACTGCTAAAGCAGCATTGCAAGGTTTTTCGAGGGCACTAGCAGTTGAACTTGCACCTAAAGGGATAACAGTAAATATGATTTCGCCCGGTATGACTGATACAGAACTTATTTCGGATATTCCTGAAAAAAACAGACTTATGGTAGCAGCCAAGGCTCCATTACGAAGGCTTGCCAAACCTGAAGATATTGCGGGCACGGTAAGTTTTTTGGCATCATCCAGTGCTGACTACATAACAGGTGAAACAATCAGAGTCAATGGAGGACAGGTGATGTTATGACACGAACCGAAGACGTTGCATCTGTGAATCAGAAAAGCTTATGTGGTATGCTGGAATTTGTCAATGCATCAACGGTAGCTTCCGGTATACCTGTAACAATCAATTTCCTTCGCAATTTTACAATAGAAGGTATTGAGCCGTTTCTTCAATATCATTGCAAGTTGGCAGGATTGGTGCCTCAGGTTACTTTTGGTAATTATGATATGGTGTATCAGGAAATTTTAGACAGCCAATCGCACCTTTATCATTCTTCACCAGATCTCATTGTATTATCCCTTTATCTCGATACATATCTCCCAGATGGTTGGCGTGCCAGTTGGCGTGCCGATCAGGTTATGAGCGGTTTAGCCACCCTATTAGGTGATGTGGCTAAAAATACAGATTGCATTATTGCACTGAATACCTTTATCCCTCCATATTATTCTGATTGTGGTATCAGTATGGATAAAGACACTCCAAGTCATTATGACGAAGTGTTGAAGCTTAATCAGTTGATTCGTGCTTATATAATGGCGAATCACTCACGTTTTATCCTTATAGATTGGGAGAGATTTGTTCGGTTACTTGGTGCAGACGAGAGCATGGACTATCGATTCTGGTACATGTCCAAAGCTCCATTCAAGAAAGGTTTTTTAGATCTTTATGCACAGGAACTTGTCAAGGTACTCAAGGCTCTCAAAGGTAAATCCAGGAAATGTCTGATTCTTGATTGTGATAATACACTTTGGGGTGGGGTAATAGGTGAGGATGGTTTGCAAGGAATTAAACTTGACCGTCACACCTATCCAGGTAATATTTTTTTTGAATTCCAAAAAAGCATAATAAAACTACATGATCGGGGAGTGCTCATAGCTCTTTGCAGTAAAAATAATGAGCAAGATGTTTTTGATGTTTTGGATAATCATCCAGACAGTCTCCTTAAGCGTGAGTATTTTGCAGCATGGCGCATAAATTGGAATGATAAGGCATCGAATATTAGCAGTATAGCTTCTGAGTTAAATCTTGGTATTGATAGTTTTGTATTTGTAGATGATAACCCCGTGGAATGTAGCCTTGTTCAGAATATGCTGCCTGAGGTCGTTGTATTCCAGGTTCCCGAAAAACTCTATAAATACCCACAGCTTTTACTTCAGAATGCCCTTTTTGAGACTCTGAATGTGAGTAGTGAGGATCGGGTACGGTCACAGTTATATCGTAGTGAGGGAAATCGAAAGGATGAGCAGGGGAAGTTCGAAACACTGCAAGTGTATCTGGAATCATTATCTCTTTCTATAAAAGTTCATGAGGTTAAAGATGATGAAGTATCAAGGGTAGCGCAATTGACACAAAAGACCAACCAATTCAATCTGACAACCCGTCGCTACTCTGAGAGCAGAATAAAAGCTATCAGCAATAGTTCCGAATGGGCAGTCATCACCCTTTTTGTCAATGATAAATTTGGAGCATCCGGTTTGACGGGTGTTTTGATAGCCAGGAAAGAGGGTAATTCGGGTATCATTGATTCTTTTCTTATGAGCTGCCGGATTTTAGGTCGTGGCATAGAAAAAGCCTTTATTCGGGAAGCTCTTTTCATTCTTGAACAATCATGGGGAGAAAAGTGCTGGATAGCAGAGTATATACCCACGAATAAAAACCAGCAGGTGGCGGATTTTTGGTCAACAGCAGGATTTCGGGAAGTAGAGAGGCTTGACCGGCATGTCTTATACGAATTTTCTGATTCGGTAACAAGCATTAAAAAAATAAGTTATATTGCTATAGAGGAGTAAAAAGCATGCAATGTCACGAAAAAAAATTAAAAGAGGTACTTTCAAAGGTATTCAAGGTAGGCTTGGAGATGATTGATGAAGATGCCTCTCCAGATACAGTTGAAAATTGGGACTCACTTCGGCACATGAATCTGGTACTTGCTCTTGAAGAGGAGTTTGCAATTGAGTTTACCGATGACCAGGTTGTTGAAATACTCAGTTATAAACTTATCAAAATTGTTCTTCAGGAGCATGGTATAGAGTTTATACAGTAGCTTGTTTCTGATTTCTCATACAAGATGAGCAAAAAATATCTCAGTTTAAGCTTTCAGTTTTATGCAATCGATAGATACAATCTTAAGGCGGATACAGACAAAACGAACTGATTTGGCGTTGTTCTGGAAAACACAGGAATATAGCTACTCTGACTTTATCGTGATGGTTGATGCCTGGAGTGAGCTTCTTCCGGCATATCAAATTGGTAAAGGTACGGTATGCGGTTTTATTGCTGACTATTCCCCTCAAGTATGTGCTCTTGTTTTTGCACTCATGAAATCGAAGGCTATTCTTGTTCCTTTTACTACGGCTATTAAACACGAATTGCCTGAATTTATTGAAATTGCAGGAGTTACCTGTTTATTCAGATTTGACCAGGATGATCATTGGACCTTCGAGACCTGCGAAAGTTCTGAGCAGAATCATCTTGTAGAATCGTTTCTTGAGCGAGATGTTCCGGGTCTTATTGTCTTTACCTCAGGCTCTACTGGTAAGCCAAAAGGAATATTGCAGGACTGTGAACGGGTGATGAGGAAGTTTGTTGAGGAACGACCTGGGTGGCGGACAGTTCTGTTTCTCATGTTGGATCACTTTGGTGGTTTCAATACACTTCTTTCTACATTTGCCTATGGTGGGACGGCAGTTTGTCTGACTGATCGCAGTTCTGAAAGTGTTTGCCGTATTATTCAGCAGTCTAAAGCTACGCTTCTGCCAACTACTCCGACGTTTATTAATCTTTTGATTGCTTCCCGTTGTTATAAGGACTTTGATCTTTCATCGGTGAAGCTGATAACCTATGGTACCGAGGTGATGCCTTCTTCAACTTTGGAAAAAGTAAGGGGGATCTTTCCTAATGCCACGATTAAGCAGACGTACGGGTTGTCAGAACTTGGAGTGTTGCGCTCAAAATCCGAACATGATGACTCCGTTTGGGTTAAAATTGGTGGTGATGGATTCGAGACCAAAATTATAGATAATATTCTCTGGGTAAGGTCAGAAGCAAATATGGTTGGCTACCTGAATGCGCCAAATCCCTTTAACGAAGAGGGGTGGATGTGTACAGGAGACCATGTTGAGGTGAGAGGTGAGTATATGCATATTCAAGGTCGTCAGTCTGAGATGATTAATGTTGGCGGACAAAAGGTTTTTCCAGCAGAAATTGAAAATGTGCTGTTAGAGGCAGATAATATTCAGGAAGTCACAGTCGTTGGGATTAAGCATCCTGTTATGGGAAATGTAGTTAAGGCGATAATTACTCTTAATGAGCCAGAAGAGCAGTTTCAGCTTGTAGAACGTTTGAGGGGCCACTGTCTGGCGAGAATGGCGAGGTATAAAGTTCCTGTAAAGTATGAAATTGTGAATGCTGGGGAACAACATAGCCTGCGGTTCAAAAAAATACGCAAAGAAATTTTACCATAGAATCTCAATTTAATAATAGAGGAAATAATCATGTCGATCGCTGAAAATCTTGATAATTATGCAGAGTCTGTATACATCAAAGATTCAACTGGTGAAAACTTTATTGAAAATATAATACATACAGCAAATCTCCCCTCACTGCTCGATAAAATTGGGGAAAAAAATAGAATTCTTGAGTTAGGTTACGGGGAAGGAACCATTACCAGTTCTTTAGTTGACCGCGGATATAGAGTTGAAATTGTGGAGGGTTCTGCCAAGCTTTGCCAAGCTGCGCGCGAACGTTTTGGTTCAAAAATTGTGGTTCATGAGTCACTATTTGAATCATTTAAACCAACAAAACCCTATGATGCAATCTTTGCACTTCATATCCTTGAACATGTCGATTTTCCTTCTGCTGTGATACACAATATGGTATCCTGGCTTTCTCCCGATGGTCGTGTCGTTGCTGTTGTACCTAACGCTGAGTCACTACATCGTCAGTTGGCTGTGATGATGGGGATGCAGGAAGCTGCAGATACTTTGTCGTTACGTGATAAATTGGTTGGGCATCAACGTGTCTATACTCTTGATAAATTGGATGCTGACTTTGAATCGGCGGGATTAAAAGTAGAGGAGCGTTTTGGTTATTTCGTTAAAATTGTTCCGAATAGTATGATGAGCGAATGGTCACCAGACCTTCTTTGTGCCTTAACACATATTTCGGATAAGCTTCCATCCAATCTTTTAGCAAACATCGGGATTGTTGCGCGGAAACCAGATACTCATGAGTTGGAAAATTTGATAATATGATACTTCGTGGGACGTTCACAACACTTCGGCCAATCACCATCGAAGATGCAGCGTTAACCTTACAGTGGCGAAACAGTGCACGAGCGAGACTATTGCAGCGAGGTGCTTCTACTGTAGATGAACAGCATGCTTGGATTGCGGCAAAGCTTAAAACCAACGAACTCAACTTTATTATTGAATACAGTGACAGGCCTGTAGGAATGATTGCACTATTGGACATCAACCAATTGCATAGAAATGTGCAGATGGGACGGTTGCTTGTAGGTGAAGAGGCGTTTGTTGGGAAAATGCCTGTAGCTTTTGAAGCAGATCTTATGCTATGCGATTATGCATTCGATGTATTAAAGATGCATAAAATTTATGGGGATATTATGGAAGACAATGTCGGTATGCTCAAAACAAGATTATATTTGGGGTATAAACAGGATGGTATTTTACGTGATCATTATGTTTATGATAGTGGCTATAAAAATACTATAGCAGTATCCATCCTTGAAGAGGAATACCGTAGGGTTTGCCGTCCAAAGCTGGTTTCACTTATAAAACTGTTTTCAGGATTGAGATAGTATGTCAGAGTCTACGTTTACTCTTGATCGGTGTAAAATTATTGAACTGCCTAAAATAACTGAACCTCGTGGTAACCTGACTTTTGTAGAGGGAAACAATCATATCCCTTTTGATATCAAAAGGGTTTACTATCTCTATGATGTTCCAGGTGGAGCAGAGCGTGGTGGGCATGCTCATAAAGCATTACATCAGTTAATTATAGCTATGTCTGGCAGTTTTGATGTTCTCCTGGATGATGGTTATACGCAGAGGCGTTTTCATCTGAACCGTTCTTACAATGGACTGTACGTGTGTCCAATGATCTGGCGTGAACTAGATAATTTTTCTTCAGGTTCAGTGTGTATGGTGCTGGCTTCAAATATTTATGAAGAATCGGATTACTATCGGGAGTATAGTTCATTTATTCAAGCGACCCGGGGTGAAAAATGACAGTGCCATTTCTTGATTTGAAAGCTCAATATAGAGAGCTTAAAGATGAGTTTGATTCTGCCTATGCTCGAGTGATGAATTCTGGCTTCTATCTTCTTGGTGAAGAAGTTGAAGCATTCGAAGCGGAATTTGCTGCATATTGTCAGGTAAAGCACTGTATTGGAGTAGGAAATGGCCTTGATGCCCTGCACCTTATTCTTCGTTCATCTGGTATCAGCTCTGGTGATGAAGTTATTGTTCCCTCCAATACCTATATCGCGACCTGGCTTGCTGTAACCTACTCTGGTGCGACTCCAGTTTCGGTGGAGCCTGATGAGCGTACGTTCAATATTGATCCCTCTTGCATTGAGCGAGCAATCACGGAGCGAACCAAAGCAATTATACCGGTACATCTTTATGGTCAGCCAGCAGATATGGATAGTATTAACGAGATCGCTGTACGTTATGGACTAAAAGTATTTGAAGATGCAGCACAGGCTCATGGTGCAAAATATAAAGGGCAGAGAGTCGGAGGTTTGGGAGATGCGGCAGGTTTCAGTTTTTATCCTGGTAAAAATCTTGGCGCGTTTGGTGATGGCGGTGCTGTAACGACCAACGACAATGTTCTTGCTGATAAAATCAGAATATTGCGGAATTATGGATCGCGAATCAAGTATCATAATGAAGTCAAAGGTTTTAATTCTCGTCTTGATGAATTGCAAGCGGCTATGCTCCGGGTAAAGCTTACAAAGCTTGATGCATGGAATGAACGACGAAAACTTGTGGCATCTCGGTATCTTGATCAGCTACAGTCAGATACCCACCTTATTCTTCCTTATGTTCCATTGTGGGCTGATCCTGTCTGGCATTTATTTGTTATACAATCACCTTATCGAAATGAACTTTATCAGCTTTTGTCTGAAGCTGATATTGGAAGTATGTTTCATTATCCGATACCGCCTCATTTGCAGGATGCTTATGCTGCTTCAGGTTCTACACCTGGAAAATTTCCTGTTGCTGAGCAAATGAGTCAGTATGTGTTGAGTTTACCTATTGGTCCACATCTCAAAAAACAACAGCAGCAATTAGTTATAAACACCTTGAATGGGTATATCGCTTTAGGTTGACCTGTGTACAAGCACTTTTTCAAGCATCATGCTCAGGGCACTCTTTACGACGAGGTTTTCAATATCGACCACGTCGGGGGTTGGCGAGACGATGACCTCCTGTAGCGTGCTCAACGGGGAGAACTCTTTACTGTCAGCCGGATTATGTCGGTACAGGGCGACCAACGGTGTATTGGAGCATGCGGCGATATGGACCAGTGAGGTGTCGGGGGTGACGAGAAACTTGAGCTTTTTGATGATCAACCAGACTTCGTAGAGATTCAGTGTTGATGGGGAGGGGAGGACGTTGGCGTGCGGATCCTCCAGCTCTCTTTTTTCATCAATCTCTGCAGGTGCAGAAAAGATAACAAACCTCTCTTCAGGGAAGCTTCTGATGAGCTCGGACCACTGTTCGAGAGTCCGATGGCCGCCGGGAGTTCCAGCGCTGATATTGATGCCTATGTACGATGCTGGCTGAAGCCCCCCCAGGAACGAGGCGATTGCAGTCGAAACCGGCATGTGCGGTATGTATGGCTGGCAAGGTTGTGGTGGTGCGTTATCGATGACACCCATCAGCGCAAGGTTCCTTGTCGATTCATGAGCGCCAGGCCCAAGATCGATGAGGTGGTTGTAGAGTTCTTCGTGCCCGGTGTTGCGATGGCCGACCTTGTATTTCGCCCGGATGATCAGTGATTGAAGGTAAAAATGGGTCGATAAATGGTTTTTGGGGTTGAACAAAAGATCGAATTTATGGGGGAAAAACTCGAAAAGGTATCTTTTCAGATTTCGTTTTGCATGATAGACAGCAGTCACATTGGTGTCGGCACTGAAAAAATCGAAAATGATCCGGGTGAAAGCAACGATATAGATGGAAATTCCCGGATATTTTTTTCGGAGGGTGGCGATCAGTGGCGTGAGCATGATGGCATCTCCGTAACATTCTCTGGCAAGAATAACAACACTCTTGAGTTCGCCATCAAAGAGAGGGGTCGGTTGTCTTCGTTTGCCCATGACTTTTGTGTTTGAAAACAAGTTAGTGGTAAATTTTTCTGTCCGGCACACTGTTTCGAGCGGAGTTTAGACAACGGATATTCGTGCTTTTTCGCTCCAGGTAGTTTTCGCTTGTTTTTTCCCTGCCCAATGCCTATCTGTTTGATAGAGCCTGAAGTTAACAACAGGAAGGCAAAGTGGCAAAGTATCATATTTTTGATGGATTCACCGTAAAGCATAAGAGACTCAATGCAGACGTTTTCTTTTTCCGACTCTTTTGCAGCCAGGCGTCCCACATTAGCTTTCAACACACTCTTGTTGATCACTCTTATGCTGCTTTATCCGCTTGCTGGCTCATTACTTTTTTCCATGGTAACTGGTGGTTTGCAGCAAGGTGCGGCACTGTTGCATCCCGACAGAAGCACTATTCCTTTGCTGCGGCTTGTTCAATCAGTCGGGCAACTCCTCATGCTCGCATTCCCAGTGATTTGCCTTTCCGCATGGCACACTGGCACAAGAAATCCTTTTTCTCGTGATAGTCTTGCTTTTTTGGGGATACAGAGAGGTGTCGATTTTGGTACCGTAGCTCTTGCTTTGGGTGGTATTTTTCTGCTTCAGCCTCTGCTTTATACCATAACAGCGCTTCAGGATCTCTATCTCTGGCCATCTTTTGGGGATGCCGGAAAAGAGGTTATTCGTCAGCGCGAGACGATGGAGTTGTTTCTCAAAGAGTTGGCACGGGTTCGTTCTCTCCCGGAGTTTTTGCAAGTGGCTTTTGTTCTTGCCCTTACCCCGGCAGTCTGTGAGGAGATGCTGTTCAGAGGTTATATTCAGCAGAATTACAGCCATTCGATCTCTTCCGGAGGCGCAGTGCTTTTGACTGGATTGGTCTTTGCTTTTTTTCATCTCAGCGCTGCGAATCTTCTTCCTCTTGCTTTGCTTGGGTGGTATATTGGCTATATTTACAGTAAAACAGGTAATCTGGCAGTGCCTGTTGCAGTTCACCTGATAAATAATCTGGCGGCGCTGCTTTTTCTTCTCTTTGCTGAAGGTTCAGGCTCCCGGATGATCTTGCGGATTGACTCTTTGCTTGATGCTCCGTGGTGGTGGTTAGTTGTTGCGGTGAGTTTATTGTTGCTTGTTATGGTTGTGCGGCGATTTTCCGCACTGTCGATATCAGGTCATGCGGTGTTAGAGTAGTTGTAAGATGTTGAGTTGATTTAAATGTGATGTATGGGTAAGCTTTTGAGTGTTAATCTGTTGCAGAGGGTCATTGTGGCTCTGATTGGTATCCCGCTTCTTTTGTGGTTGACAGGGGTTGGCGGGCTCCTCTTTTTTGCTTTTTTTTCCTTGCTCGCTCTGTTGGCGGTATTCGAGTTTCATCGCCTTGCGCGTCAAAAGGCTCAACCACCTCCTCTTTGGGTTGTTTTGCTGATAACGCTGCTTTTCCAGCTCAATTTCTATCTGCATTACGCCGAGGTATGGGAGTTGTTGCTTGCCGTTGTTCTTGCGCTGATGGTTATGGAGCTTTTTTTGAAAGAGGGTTCCCCGATGCTCAATCTCGGCTCTGTATTTCCAGGGCTTCTCTATGTTAATCTCACCTTTGGCTCACTGTTGCGGCTACGGCTTGACACCGTGCATGAAAACGGAGAGATCATGGTTTTTCTTCTCTTTTTTTGCGTTTGGGGGGCAGATATTTTTGCCTATTTCGGTGGGAACACATTGGGAGGGAAATTTATTCACCGCAAATTATTTGAGCGACTGAGCCCCAACAAAACCTGGGAGGGTTTTTTGTGCGGTCTGGCAGGAAGTGTGACAGCCGCGCTTGTTTACGGAAGTTTTGTTCCGCAACTCTCCGTGACGAAAGCATTGTTGACAGGTGTGCTTATTGGTATGGCAAGTCCGGCAGGTGATCTGGTTGAGTCGATGTTCAAGAGAGATGCCGGGGTAAAAGACTCTTCCGGTCTGATTCCCGGTCATGGTGGCGTGCTTGACCGTTTTGACACGATTATGTTTGTATCGCCATTTATTTACTTTATTACGTTTTACCTCTGAAATTGAGCGGGTGGAGAAAGGCCTTTTACGGTATGGAATCCAAATGTTTTATATATTAGAGTTCAGAATTTATGAGCAGGTGAGAGCTCATACGCGTGATGAAGTGTTAACTGCAAGGGGTTGTTATTATGAAAATTGAAAGCCTTCTTTCTGAGAGATGTATCGTTTTGAATCTTGAACTCTCCCTCAAAAGTCAGGTGATCGACAAAATGCTCTCTCTGGTAGCCGATCACCCTGGAGTGTCGGATATAGGCAAGCTTCGGGAGGATGTGCTAAGGCGTGAGCAGGATATGTCGACAGGTATAGGCAAGTCGTTGGCTCTTCCTCATGCCAAGAGTGCGGGTGTAAACCAGCCTGTTCTTGCGTTTGCAACGCTTTTGAAGGTGATTGATTTTGATTCCATCGATAGTGAGCCGGTAAAGATTGTTTTTCTTCTGGCGACTCCAGAGGAGATGCTTGCCGAGCATCTGAAGCTTCTCGGACGGATTACGAAGCTTGCCGGGCGTGAGGATGTTCGGCGCAGGCTTGTTCTTGCTCAATCTCCTGGCGAGGTCATTAAACTTTTCAGGGATGAGGAAAAAGATTTCCCACAGATATAAATTTTATGTCGCAATTCCAGTCAGTCAAGGGCACCAGGGATATCTTTCCTGAGGAGGCAGTTCGATGGCAGTTTGTTGAAGAGGTTGTTCATCGACTTGCATCGCTTCATGGGTTTCGGGAGATACGGATTCCTCTCTTTGAGTATACCGAGCTTTTCCAGCGGGGCATTGGTTCTACAACGGATATTGTCGGAAAAGAGATGTTCTCTTTTCACCCTGATCCTCAAGGTCGTTCGGTAACGTTACGTCCAGAGATGACTGCGGGTGTCATGCGAGCCGCACTACAGAAAAACCTCTTGTCGCTTGGTACGGTACACAAGCTGTTCTATATCGGAGAGCTGTTTCGCAAGGAGAGACCACAGGCAGGACGGCAGCGTCAATTCTCCCAGTTTGGAGCGGAATTGCTTGGTGTCTCATCTCCAGCGGCTGTTGCCGAGGTGATCACCCTGATGATGCAGGTGTTCAGCTCGCTTGGTCTGAAAGGGCTGCGACTCAGGATCAACACCCTTGGTGACAGCGAAGAGCGGGCACGGTTCAGGGAGGCTTTGCAGGCGTGGTTTTTTCCCTTTCATGACATGCTTGATGAAGCATCGAAAGAGCGACTTGAAAAAAATCCTCTAAGGATTCTTGATTCAAAAAATCCGGCAATACAAGAGCTTGTTGTTGGTGCTCCGAGGTTGTACGATTTTCTCAAGGAGTCTTCATTGCAGGATTTTGAGAAAGTGCTTTTTTATCTGGGCGAGAGGAATATTGCCTATGATATTGATCATCGTCTTGTTCGGGGTCTTGATTACTATTGTCATACAGCCTTTGAAGTCACCAGCCCTGAGCTTGGTGCACAGGATGCCATTGGCGGTGGAGGGCGTTATGATGCACTTGCCCGGGAGCTTGGCAGTGCGACGGATGTGCCAGCCTCTGGTTTTGCCGTAGGAATGGAGAGGCTTCTGATTACGATGGAGAAGCAGGGACTGCTGGTGGAGCTTCCTTCAGATGTGCCGCTGGTTTATGTTGTTGTGCAGCAGCAAGATCTGCTCGATAATGGTCTGCAGCTTGCATGGCAGTTGCGTCAGGCTGGCATTACAACTGAGATTGATCTTGCCGGAAAGAGTATGAAAGCGCAGATGCGGGAGGCCAACAGAGTACATGCCTCTTATGCGTTGTTTCTTGGTGCCACGGAATATTCGACAGGGTGCTACTCGCTGAAAAATTTGGTCACCTCTGAACAGATTACCCTGACGCTGGATGCGATGCTTCAGTTTCTGCAAGAACGGAAAGCACAAAAACCTCTTTACTCATGATCACCAGGCCACACAAAGTAACGGTCTATGGGAAAAAAGAGTGCTGTCTGTGCGACCAGGCGATGGATGTGATTGAAAAAGTGAATGCGTCATCGCCATTTGAACTTGAAAAAATAGATATTTCCGACAATCCGGAGTTGCTTGCGACCTTTGGTTTTAGCATTCCGGTTATTTTTGTTGATGGTATTCAGGCATTCAAATATCGGGTAAACGAAAATCGCCTCAGGGCTTTGTTGAGTCAATGCTGAAATTTATTCTTTTCATAATTATCCTTTTTCTTGGCATTCGTCTGGCCATTCGTCTGGTGCTCCGTCTCTTGCGTGGCGGTATTTTTCTGATGAACAGGCGGAGATATGATCAGGCTGGAGCTTCATCAGCTCAACGTTCAGCAGGAGAGCCTCTTGATGAGGCTGATTATGAGGTGATAGAGAGCCACTTGAATGAGAATAAAAAATAAAGAGCGAGTTGTTGATGAAGGTTGTTTTGCTGTTGACAGGTTTTTTTGTACATTTCGCCACTTGATTTGGAAGGTGTACAATTATCTTTATCTGAAGTGGGGTCTCCCCACTTTTTTGTTTTCTGAAAAAAGTTTGTGAGGTGTCCATGCAAGAGCGTATACGCAATTGTCTTCTCCAGATTATAGCAGAGTCTGCCGGAACGCGGGGCGAAGGGGCCTATCTTCTTGATGTTAAAGTTAAGGGCAAGGGGAGTGGCCGGAAGATAGAGATACTTATGGATGCTGACAGTGGTATTCGTATCCACCAGTGTGCATGGTTCGGCAGAAGGATCAGAGAGATCATTGAAGGCGATGATGAACTTCAGGAGCTGATCGGAGAAAATTTTGATCTGATGGTCTCATCTCCTGGTCTTGGTGAGCCCATCATCATTCCCCGGCAATATATCAGGCATATTGGCAAGCTTTTGAGTCTCAGGTATACCGATTTGTCCGGGGTGCAGACTGAGTTGCGTGGTTACCTTCGGGAGGTATCGCTTTCCGAAGAGAGCAGGTCATGGATAACTGTCGAGCCGGAAAAGGGAAAAAAAAAGGGTTCGCAATTAGTTGCGGGGTCAATCATGCTCTACCTTGATCAGGTGATTAGTGCGGTGCCTGAGGCGGAATTATAGTTTTTTTTTACGGAAGGAGAGTGATTTTCTTTTATAAATGCACAAGTCTATAGAGAGAGATGGTCAAAAAGAAGATAAAGGATGAGGGGCAGGACAGACGGTTGCTGATTGCTGGTGCTTTTGGAGAAATTGAGCAGTCAAGAATTTTTCTGGACAAACGCACCGAAGTTGCGGCTGTGAAAATGGATATTGCCGATCTTCTCAAGGATATTATTCAAAAGCAGCTCAGGAAAGATTATGATCCTGAAGTTGAATCCAACATTTTTATCAACCCTGAAAGGGGCGATTTTGAGGTATATATTCTCAAAAAGATTGTGGAAGAGGTGGATATAGAGAGTATTGAGATTTCTCTTAAAGATGTACGGAAGATTGATGATTCGCTGGAGGTTGGCGACTCTTATGAAGAGGGCCCGATCAAGCTTGAGGACTATCTGAGTCGTAAATCCATCCAGATTATCAAGCAATCTGTGCAGAAAAAAGTCAGGGATCTTGAGCGCATGGTTGTGTATGAAGAGTGTCTTGAAAAAGTTGGTGAAATTGTTGCTGGTGAGGTGTATCAGATTCGTGCGAATGAGGTTATTTTTACCTACAATACCTCGAAAGATCATCGTGTTGAGCTGGTGTTGCCGAAGTCAGAGATGATGAAGAAAGACAATCCCCGTCGCACACCAAGGATGAAGCTCTATATCAAGCGCATCGAACGCGAAAAGGCAAAAGTGCGACTTGATGATGGAACTATGGTAGAACGGGAGAAGGCTGACGGAGGAATGAAGGTCATTGTTTCGAGAGTTGATGACAGGTTTCTTTACAAGTTGTTTGAGCATGAGGTACCAGAAATTCTGGATGGATTGATTGTGATCAAAGCCATTGCAAGAGTTCCTGGTGAACGGGCCAAGGTTGCCGTTGAGTCGACAAGTGCAAGGATTGATCCTGTCGGAGCAACTGTTGGATATCGCGGTAAACGGATCCAGAGCATTGTCAAGGAGCTGAACAACGAGAATATCGATGTTATATATTACGCTGATGAGCCGCAGATATATATCTCCCGGGCGATGCAGCCAGCGAAAATTGATCCGCTTACGATTCATGCTGATATGAAGACGCGGAAAGCAAGAGTTATGCTCAAGCCTGACCAAATCAAATATGCCATCGGAAAGAATGGAAATAATATTCATCTGGCGGAAAAACTGACAGGTTATGAGATTGATGTTTATAGGGATGTCATCGACAAATCGACAGAAGATCCTACTGATATCGATATTATTGAGTTCCGTGAAGAGTTTGGCGATGATATGATTTATCAGCTTCTTGATGGTGGTCTTGATACCGCCAAAAAAGTTTTGAAAGCTGGAATTGATAAAATTGAGCTCTCTCTTCTTGGTTCTCCAAAAATAGAGGAGCAGACGGTTTTCGGGAAGAGTTACAAAAGTATCGTAAAACCAAGAGAACGAAAAGTTACTGATGAGGAAAAGCGTTATTGGAAAAAGATAGCCGAAAACATTTATAAAACAGTGAAGGAGCAGTTTACTGATGCGGATCTGGAGGGGCTATTTGATGACGATATCGATTCAGCTCCTGATGTATCGGCGATTGATAAAGCAGGCATATCGTCATAGAGAGTGACATTGGTTAATGTGGTAAAGAGTTTATAAATCCAGAGGAGGATGTAATGGCCCTTGAGGACATAGGAAAAAGATATCGAATAAGTGATATAGCGAGAGAACTGCAGGTGAGTCCGCAGGAAGTATTACTTTTTGTCAAGCAGGAAGGTGTCAAGGTGGCATCGACATCCTCTATGGTAAGTGAAGAGATACACGGACTGATATTTGGGCATTTCAGTGTCGAAAAAAAGATGGTTGACGATACCAAAAAAATAAGAGCTGAAAAGGAGAAACGTTTGTCGAGGCTCGAGGAGCAATCGAGGAAAACTTATGAAAAAGAGCAGCATCTGAGTGAAACACTAAGTCCACAACCGCTTCAGCCAGCCCCTCCAGTTGCGATCATTCTGCCTGATCTGGCGCAGGATATTCATGACATCAAGAACGAGGTTGTTGTCGCAATCGCCACACTTGAAATTCAGGAATTGCATGCGGAACCTGAACCTGAACTGGAAATTCCTGTTGCCGAACTTTCTCCGGCAGTGATTTTGCCTGAAGCACTTGAGTTTTTTGATACCAATGATGCTTCTGATGCTCCAGAACCAGACCTCGTACAGTCTCCAGAGTCTTCTGGGTCAATTGTTTCTGTTGAGCCGATTGATGCCTCAGAGCCGGTTGCATTTTCAGAGTCAACCCTGACCATTCCTGAATTGCCGGAGTTGGAGCTGCCAAAAGATGAGCCATCAGTGAATGAGCATCTTGTCTCTTTTGATGCACCACAGATGATGGGCGGTCTTACGGTGGTTGGTACTCTTGATATTCATGCAGGAAGAGGAAAGAAAAATCGTAAAAAGAATTTCAGGGAGCAGGCGGATGCCCTGAAAGATGAGTTCGAGCCAAAGGTGGTTGCAGAGCTTCGCGAAGAGGAGAAGGTTGTTGCTGCAAAGAAACCAGTGAAGGCAGTCGTCGAAGTCAAGCCAAAAGTTGTTATGGCGGACAGCTCTGCCGTAAAGAAGAAAAAAGGGAAGAAAAAGAAGAAAATTGAGGTTGACGATAAGGTAATTTCAGCCAATATCCAGAAAACAATCAGCGGCATAGAGGATCGAAGCAGTACTGGTTCACGACAGAAGTTTCGCAAATTGCGCCGAAATGAGCGTGAGCGAGAACATGAAGAGGATGAGGCTTTTCGCGAGTCACAGCGGATGATCTTCAGGGTTACTGAATATGCCTCTCCGCATGAGCTGGCCGAGCTTATGGGGATTACAGCAAAGGAGATTATCCAGAAATGTTTTGCGCTTGGCAAGTTTGTTACAATCAATCAGCGGCTTGACAAAGAATCGATTGAACTAATAGCCCTTGAATTTGGATTTGAGGCCGAGTTTATTTCAGAGGTAGAGGCAACAGCAGTTATTGTTGAAGAGGATGCAGAGGAAGATTTGCAGACTCGTCCGCCGGTGGTCACCATCATGGGTCATGTTGATCACGGAAAGACCTCACTGCTTGATCATATTCGTAACAGCAAAGTTGTTGCTGGTGAATCCGGTGGTATTACCCAGCATATTGGCGCTTATGAAGTTACTGTTGACGGGAACAGGAAAATCACTTTCCTTGATACACCTGGCCATGAAGCCTTCACTGCAATGCGGGCGAGGGGTGCGCAGGTGACCGATATCGTTATCCTTGTTGTGGCGGCTGACGACAGTGTCATGCCTCAGACGATAGAGGCGATTAACCATGCGAAAGCAGCAGGAGTGCCGATTGTTGTTGCTCTTAATAAAATTGACAAGGTTGAAGCCAATCCGGAGAAGATCAAGACGCAGTTGAGTGAAGCTGGTGTGCTTGTTGAGGAGTGGGGTGGTGTTTATCAATGCCAGGAAATTTCAGCAAAGAAGGGTATTGGTATCGTCGAACTGATGGAAAAGGTGTTGACCGAAGCTGAAATACGTGAGTTGAAAGGCAACTATTCTCCAGATATCCAGGCTAGCGGTATTATTGTTGAGTCCGAGCTTGACAAGGGCAAGGGTGTTATCTCCACGGTTCTTGTGCAGCGTGGAATTCTTAAGGTTGGCGACCCATTTGTTGCTGGCAATACGATGGGCAAGGTTCGTGCTCTTATGGATGAGAGAGGCAAGAGAATTCTTTTCGCCAACCCTTCTCAGCCGGTCAGGGTGCTTGGTTTTGAGGATCTTCCGCAATCCGGTGATGCCATGACGGTAATGGCGACCGACAGGGAGGCACGCGACCTGGCGCAGAAACGGCAGGTGATTCGACGTGAACATGATTTCCGCCGGAGTACTCGTGTCAAGCTCGACAGTATCGCCCGTCAGATTAAGGAGGGGCTGATGAAAGAGCTGAGTGTCATCATCAAGGCCGATACCGATGGCTCGATTCAGGCGCTGGCGGATGGTCTCATGAAAATTCAGAACGATGAGGTCAAGGTACAGATTATTCACCAGGGTGTGGGACAGATAACGGAAACGGACGTGTTGCTTGCTGCGGCTTCGGATGCCATCATTATCGGTTTCAGAGTGCGGCCCAACGTTAATGCCAAAAAGTTGGCAGAAAAAGAAGATCTTGATGTCCGCTTCTACAGTGTCATTTACCATGTGCTGGAAGATGTCGAGAAGGCGCTCGAAGGCATGCTCTCTCCTGAACTTCACGAAGAGAGTCTTGGTTCTCTTGAGATTCGCCAGATTTTCAAAGTGCCAAAAATTGGCAATGTCGGGGGATGTTACGTTCTGGAGGGCAAGCTGTTTCGTGACTCAAAAGTTCGTCTTCTGCGTGATGGTGTACAAATTTACGAAGGCCAGCTTGCTGCGCTCAGGCGCTTCAAGGACGATGTCAAAGAGGTTGATGCCGGGTATGAGTGTGGTATGAGTCTCAAAAATTATGACGATTTCAAGGTAGGCGATGTTGTTGAAGCCTATAAAATTGTTGAGAAAAAGAGAAAACTTTGAACAGCTTATTGTTGATATATGTCGATACGGACTGACAGGGTTGCATCGCTGCTGCAACATGAACTTGGAGCAATTTTTCAGAAGGAGCTTCCTCGTAGCGGCCCGATTATTACTGTGGTCGATGTGAAGATCACCCCGGATTTGAGTATTGCAAGGTTTTATGTCTCCATCATTGGGACGGATGAAGAGCGGGCAAAAGCTATGGATAGCTTGAAGGAAAAAACCAAAAGTATACGAAAAACTCTTTCTTCAAAAATCCGACACCATTTCAGGCGTATTCCTGAGCTCGAATTCCATGAGGATCACCTGTATGAGCGTGCCAACAGGATTGAGCTGCTTTTGAGTCAAGTGAGAAAAGTGTCCGTTGAAACTGGTGAACAGAGAGGCTTGTTATAAACAGTGTGCATGGAAGAGCAGTGTAACCGGGAATCTCTCCCTGATCTGGGAGATTTTCTTCTGATTGACAAGCCGCTTGACTGGACATCGTTTGATGTTGTGGCTAAAGTCAGGAATACCTATAAACTGGTTGGATTGAAACGAAAAGTGGGGCATTCCGGGACGCTCGACCCCAAAGCGACAGGTCTCTTGATACTGGCCACCGGGCGGAAAACAAAAGAGATTGCCTCCCTTGAGTTGCTTGACAAAATTTATGATGGTACGATCAAGCTCGGAGCGATGACTGACAGCTATGACACAGAGACGGCAGAATATGGCCATTGCAGCACAGCACGGATCTCGGAAGAGGAGGTCAGATCGGCAGCTTCAGGATTTATCGGTACGCGCCAGCAGCAACCACCCATGCACTCAGCGGCTTGGCATAATGGAAAACGTCTCTATGAACATGCTCGCAAAGGAGTGGTGATCAATGAGCGAAAATCCAAAGAGATTGTGATCCATCACTTTGAGATTACCAGTGTTGACCTGCCGCTGGTCAATTTCATTCTTCATGTATCCAAGGGTACCTATATCAGGTCGATTGCCCATGAATTGGGCACTCAGCTTGGTGTTGGAGGTTATCTTGCCTCACTCAGGCGGGTATCTATTGGTCCTTGGCAGCTTTGTTCAGCGAAAACAGTTTCAGAGACTATAGAGGACATTATTCAGAAGGCATCAAACACCAGTGAAGGTGAAGGGAGATAACGGGGCGTATGCGTATTCTTGAGTATAATGATAATCATGTTTACAACTATGGTTCAGCCACTCCGGTCAATTATGTGCCAGTACCATCAGCAGTCACAGTAGGCTCCTATGATGGTGTGCATAAAGGGCATCGTAAAATTATCGCGCGGATGGTTGCTGTGGCACAGTGTCGCGGGTTACGAAGTGTTGTTGTCACTTTTGAGCCTCATCCAAGAAGAGTACTTAAAGGTGAAGTTGCTGGCCCACTGGGTTTATTGACTACTCTTGATGAAAAAGTTGAGCTGCTTGAGGGTGAAGATGTCGATCTTCTGGTTCTTGTTCGTTTTACTCCCGCTTTTGCTTCGCGAAGTTCAGATGATTTTATCAGGAACTTTCTTGTCGGGCTTCTCGGAGCTAAATGTATTATTGTTGGATATGACCACGCTTTTGGGCGTGACAGGAGTGGTAGTCGCGAAACTCTGGAACGGTTGGGGAGTGAGCTTGATGTTGCCGTAGAGGTGGTTAAGGAGGTGTTAATTGGAAATGAACATTTTTCCAGTACGAAAATAAGGAGAATGCTTGATGCGGGCATGATTGAAGAGGCCAATGTGTTTCTTGGATCGCCCTATATGATTACCGGCACAGTGGTCCATGGCGACAAGCTTGGAACACAGATCGGGTTTCCAACCGTCAACCTCAGGTTGATTGACCCGAACAAGCTTCTGCCACATTCGGGAGTCTATCTGGCTCACACGGTGGTCGACGGTATATCCTGTAAAGCATTAATGAATATCGGGGTTCGCCCAACACTCTCTTCAGCAGGCATTACTTCTCTGGAAGCTCATATTTTAGGATATAGCGGAGATCTTTATGGTTCCGTTATCAGGTTTACTTTGCTAAAATTTATCAGGGAGGAGATTAAATTTCGCACTGTTGATGAGCTGAAGTGCCAGATTGAAAAAGATAAAAAAACGGTAGAGTTGTATTATTAATAATATTATATTGCGGGCTAAGTGATTTATCATATAACAACTGAAGAGATATGAGTTTGACAAAAGAGTATAAAGCTGAAGTTATCAAGCAGTTTGGAGCTACTGAAAAGAATACCGGAAAGTCAGAGGTGCAGGTGGCGCTCTACACCCGCAGAATCAGTGATCTCACCGGTCATTTGCAACAGCATCCCAAGGATAAGCACTCTCGTCGTGGTCTGCTTATGCTTGTGGCAAAACGCAAAAAAATGCTTAATTATGTGAAAAATGTTGATATCGATCGTTATCGTAAGGTGATTGGTGAGCTTGATCTTCGTAAGTAATTGTGTTTGTTGTCTGATTTCTGCAGGGTGATACCCTGTGGGTTGTCTTTTTCACACAAATGCAGGAAGGAGAGCTATGTTGGAAAGTATGACAGGATATGGCAGCGCCGAAGCGGTTGAAAGTGGTATTCGGACACTCGTTGAGATGCGCTCAGTAAACAACCGGTTTGCTGAAATCAGTGTGAAGCTTCCCCGTCAATTACTCTCCTATGAACTCGAAGTAAGGGAGTTGGTGCGTCAGCATTTTCAAAGGGGGAAGATATCTGTTTTTGTGCAGATACAGGTTGACGAAGAGCAGCCTATTTCTGTCAGTGTTAATGTCCAAAAAGTAAAGGCATACAAAGAGCTTCTGGAGACTCTGAGGAGAGAGGCGGCCCTTGATACTCCACTCCAGCTTGAGCATTTTTTGAGATTCCCTGAAATATTTGAAAATGGGACGACCTCTCTGGACAGCGTCGGTCAGAGTTGGCCATCTGTGAAACGGCTTTTGCTTGATGCCGTTGGTTGTCTCAAAGCCATGCGGCGCAGGGAAGGTGAAGAGCTTTCGCTCGATTTCAGAGGAAGAATGGCAGGGATTGATGAGACGCTTCGGCTTATAACAACTCTTGCCTTTGGGAATCTTGAGGCGGTGAGAAAAAGACTTTCCGTTAAAGTCGAGGCTGTTGCCGGAAAAGATTTGGCCTATAGCAGGGATCGCCTTGAAATGGAGCTTGTTCTTGCTGCCGATAAATTGGATATTACTGAAGAGCTGACAAGGTTTGCGAGTCATAACAAGTTTTTCCTTCAAGAGCTTGATAACGATGACAGTGGCACTGGCAGAAAGCTGAATTTTTTACTCCAGGAGCAGTTGCGCGAAGCGAACACAATTGCATCGAAGTCGCAGAGTGCAGAAATATCGCAAAATATCGTCCAGATCAAGGAAGAGCTTGAAAAAATAAGGGAACAACTGCAAAATATAGAGTAGGTTTATGGGCGAAGAGCAGTTAATGATACGCTTCAAGTTGCTGCAGATACCATGACAGCCATCAGCAGCCAGTTTCTTTTAAATACATAAAATATATAGTGCAATGCCGGTTAAACCAGTTGACCTGAATAAATTAAGAAGTGCGCACTTGAATTTGTATGAAACAGTGGTTGCCATTTCAAAAAAGGCGAAGAGATTACATGACGATGAGAGGGCAGAGCTTGAGGACAAGCTTCTTCCTTATAAAGAGATGATACGTAATCCGAGTAGCGAGTCCGAGTCTGACAAGATTTTTCCAGAGCAGATCGCCATCAGTCTTGAGTTTGAAATTCGTGAAAAGTCTTCACACAAGGCTGTTGCCCAGTATTTTGAACGGAAGTATGATTACTCTCTTGAAAAACCGGTAGAGAAAAAGGTCGTTCAAATCGAAGATAATGATGAAACTGACGGGGATTAACCAGATTACCCTTCGTGTTAATGACCTGCGCAAGGCTGAAGAATTTTATTGCGATATTCTTGGAATAAAGCTTGATCACAGGGTTGGTGCCAACATATCGTTTCTGCGCCTTCAGTCAGACCTGATTGTGCTGGTGAAGGCAGAAACTGTCGGCTCTCCCGGGGCTAGGGATATACGGGTAGATCATTTTGGATTCAGACTTGCTTCTGATGCTGAAGTAGATGCCGCAGCCCGTTATCTGGATGACAGGGGAGTTCACATCGTGACCTATCCATCCCGTCGAAGGGAGGGTAGAGCTTTTTTTGTTATGGATCCTGATGGGAATCTTGTCGAGTTCTACTCGATGTATGACAATGGCATAGGGGGCGATAGCATGGATGTGGATTTATCTTCATCAAGCACCTATGATGGTACGGCAAGCCGAGAGCATCTTGTAGAGGAGGGAGATTCAACCAAGAGTCGTCGCTCAAGAAAATAACTCAGGGTTTTGGTGCAGCCACAGCTCAGCATCATGAAGCTGTGCAGGAGTGTTTATACCGAGAATTTCGTTGGCATTATCTGTCGTGAAAGCACAAACTCTTGCTCCTTTTCCAAAGCATACCGCAAAAATATCCGTCAGATAGTACTCTTTTTGCGCGTTGTTGGTGTCAATTTGCCCGAGAGCATCAAAAAGCACTTTGGCATTGAAAACGTAAACTCCGGAATTTATCTCCTTCACCTCACGTTCCGCTTCAGAAGCATCCTTTTGTTCAACTATTTTCAGGACACCGTCGCTGTTTGTCTTACGAATAATCCTGCCATATCCGGTCGGGTCATCAAGCTCTGCGGTCAGAACTGTTGCCACTGCCTCTGTTGAACGGTGAAATGCAATCAAATTCTTCAGGGTCAAGGGATTAACCAATGGAGCATCTCCAGAAAGGATAAGCACATCTCCCTGAAAATCGTGGAGATGTGTCTCTGTTTGCATAACAGCATGTCCAGTTCCCAGTTGAGGTTCCTGAAGCGCAGCAGCAACCTTGAATCGGGCTGATGCATTCATGACCATTTCTGCCTGGTGACCGACAACAAGAACTATTTTTTCAGGTTGAAGAGATTGAGCTGTCTCCAGCACATAGTCGATAAGTGGGCGGCCGTTGGCCAGGTGCAGTACCTTTGGAAGCTCTGACTGCATTCTGGTACCTTTACCGGCGGCCATGATAATTACTGCAAGTGCCATTGATCTGTTATGAGTATGGAGTGTATTTGACAGAATCAAGAGACATGTTGCTTCTCTTCACCTACATAGTGTCGACTTTTGGGGTTGTTTTTTTTGTCGACAATAAGAACCATCGGCTTGAAAAGGCGTGCTTCAGCCTCTTCCATGATGGTAAAGGTCATGATGATGATCTCATCACCAACCAAAGCACATCGAGCAGCAGCCCCGTTGAGCTGAATCTCCCGGGATCCTTGGGCCCCCTCGATAATGTATGTCTCAAACCGTTCGCCATTATTGTTATTGACAACAAGTACTTTTTCGTTGGGAATCATATTGGCCATTTCAAGCAGCTCATTATCAATCGTGATGCTGCCTTCATATTCGAGATCTCCGCTGGTAACAATAGCGTTGTGTATTTTTGACTTCAGAACGTGTAATTTCATGAACAAAAGAACTTCATTATTGTTGTATAAGGGCCTCACCGCTTCCCCGGAAAATTCGATACCTTTTCAAGGTCTGATCACTTTCAAAACCCTCGCCCCGAATTATCTCCTCCGGCATTGTAATGGTTACAGCTCTGTCTGAACGTATCATGGTATCCTTGGCGCTTCTCCTGATGTACTCTGTGGTGAGGATGGTTCCTTCCGTTGAAGTCACCACAACGCTACCGGTCGCCTCCATATCCTGATTATCATGAATAACAGCATTTTCGGCTGTTATAGTTGTTATTGCTTTCCCGTTGTCGTCAAAGAGAGTTAGTTTGATTCCTCCATCAAGATGATGTTCGCTGCCGTTCTTTGTTCTATACTCTGCTTCATGAGCAGCATGAACGACCCCATGGCGCATACCTGATGTTGTAAGAGCTACCCTAACCATCCAACTCTCTTGTATCAAATTTTCCTGCACAAGGGGAGCCTTGGCAGGAGAACGTTTACCCTTGACATCCCCACTGCATCCCGGCGTTACGATCAAGAGAGCAAACGGAATAAGGGAAGCGATTTTTCTCAATTCGGGAGAGCATTACTTGATATTCAACTTGTCCAGAACCTTGAAGGTAAGATCGTTTTCTGGTGCCACATAAATAGAAATATTCCTTTCGAGAACAAGGGTAACTCCCTCTTTTAGAGCAACAGACTCAACAGCGGCTAACAATTTCTCGCGAATCGGCGTAAGCAGTTCCTGCTGTTTCTTTTCTACAACACCACCACGGCCAAACTTTTCCTGCTGATATTTTTCAAGAGCAAGGCCTTTTGCGCCAAGATCCTTCTCTTTCTGATCTCTTGCTGTTTTTGTCAGTGAAGCAGCCTGTTGCCGATATGTGGCTACTGATTTTTGATACTCCTGATTCAATCGATCCAGCTCTTTCTGCAATGGAACGGCGGTTGCCTGTAGCGTAGCCTCAGCTTGTTTTGTTTCAGGCAGCATTTGAATAATTTTGCCCGAATCTACGATGCCAACCTTTGTTCCATCCTGAGCAGCATACGAGTCATGCCCAACCAGTGCCAGACTCAACCCGACAGCCATAATGACACGGCGAGACATGTTAATAAATTCTTTTGAGTGACTCATTAATGTTAATCGTTTAGGTTAGCGTGATTAATGCTTCCATACCGTTGAATGTGCAATTCCTCAATATAATCAAGTCAAAGGTAATAATTCCCTGATAAAAAACTACACAAAGCTGCATAACCTGTTTTTTTGAAGGAGCAGAAGGTTTTTAATAGGCTGTTTTCTGAAAAAACTGTCCAGGTTGTTGCATAATTGCTGCTTTCAGCTCCAGTTCAAACAGATGTACAAGAAGCGAGGGAATATCAAGTTTCGAAGCAGCGGCAAGTGCATCTATGTGCATGGGCGCACTCCCCATACAATCGATAATATTTTTTTCAGAAAGTGTGAGGTGTTCGGTGGTGCTCTCCTGTAATGGAGCGCTCACTGAACAGCTATTGGTTGATATTCCTCCAAGTTCGCTGATGATATCTGCTACGTCCATGATCGCCTTTGCCTGACCCTGCTGGATGAGCTTGTTCGTTCCCCTTGAAGTTCTTGAAAAAATACTGCCAGGGATGGCAAAAACCTCCCTGTTCTGCTCAAGGGCAGAGGCGGCAGTAATCAGCGATCCCCCTTGCAGATCTGACTCTATGACGATGGTGCCTGAAGTTATGCCTGAAATAATGCGATTTCTTTTTGGGAATTTTCCCGGAGAGAGTGCAGAGCCAATCCACTCTTCTGAAATGATGGCACCTTGTTCAATAATCTTGGGCCATAGCTTTCCCTTGGGGTCGGTATAGATGGTCTCCACGCCGCATGCAAGTACAGCAACAGTTATCCCACCGTTTTCAAGAGTCGCCGTGTGTGCTGCCGTATCGATTCCGTAAGCCAGGCCGCTGAAGATGGTTATGCCGCAATTGACCAGCTCCTTGCAGAGCAGGGCCGTAACCTGTTTACCATAGTGCGAGGCATACCTTGTGCCGACCACAGCAAGGCCTGTTAACCCGTTATCCGGAAGTTTTCCCCGCACAAAGAGGCATGGCGGAGGATCATATATCTCCTTCAACAGTTGCGGATAATTATGATCAAGAATGGTTATGATGGTTGCATTGTGTCGGTGAAGTGAGGCAATCTGCACTTCTGCGGCGCGCATGGCCTCTTCTCTTGAAGGTGCATGGTGAAGAAAATGGTGCATCTGTCGGGCAAGCGATTCACCAATTCCTGATACCTGAACAAACTCCTTGATATCGGCATGCAGCACATCTGCCAGATCAGGAAAATAGCCGGTTAAAGCCTTTATTCTTGCGGGGCCGATACCCGGAACAAGTGTCAGGAGAAGGAGAAGAAGCCTCTGTTCCATGGTTTCAGGATGCTGCATAATTCACCGTGGTTAGAAGTCTCTCTGCATCAGCAGACGAGCAAACCCTTGCAGATACTCTTTCCCCTCTGCATGAGGCAGGCTCTCCAGAGCGGTCAGCGCCTCCTCAGTATTTTTGTTGATTAGTGCGGCAGTCTCTTCAAGGACCCCACATTTCTCGAAGAGATCTTTCACTTCTGGCACTCTCTCAGCGCTAATGCCTTTATTGGTGATGATGGAGTTAAGCAGATCGCGGTCAGCGCCTGAACTGAGCTCTATAGAACGGAGAAGAAGCCAGGTTCTTTTCCCGTTGATGATATCTCCACCGGCCATTTTGCCGGACTTCCCATCTACTGCCATAATATCCAGATAGTCATCCTGTATCTGAAATGCGCGACCTATTTTTTCGCCGAATAGCACCAGGCTTTGAAGCTGCTCCTTTGTTGCATCACCGGCAACTCCACCTGCTTCAAGTGCGGCTGAAATGAGTCGTCCGGTTTTTTTTGCAATCATGTCGAGATAGTCTGCTATGGTAGCATCTATTTTCTCTTCCAGCTCCATGTCGAGTGCCTGCCCTTCACAGATGGTGATATTTGCGTGGTTCAGAATATGGACAAGTTCAGCATGGCGGTTGCTCTTCGCCTGCAGCGCAAGATCATAAGCATAGGCAATCATCATATCTCCTGCCAGGATCGCAGCATTGATGTTCCATTTCCTGTGAACGGTAAGTCTGCCGTGACGGAGCTCTGCCTGGTCCATGATGTCGTCGTGGATCAGGGTAAAGTTATGGAGAATTTCAACGGCAAGAGCCACATTGAGGGCCTTTTCCGAAGAGCCACATACTGCTTCAGACGCAAGCAGTGTCAGAAATGGACGGATTCTTTTACCCTTCCCCTCAAGGATATACCTTGCAGGAGCATAAAGGGTGACAGGGCTTTCCCTGTCGAAACACCTGCCAAGCGCATCATTGATCTTCTTGTGGTAAAAAGAGTATTTTTTTTCAACAAGTTCCTGTGTAATAGGCATAGTTATGATGAAACCGGTCAGTGTTTAATAAGAAGTCTTTTGTTTCTGAGATCCTCAATGGTTGCGGCTCCTGTCAGGAACATCACAGCCCGGAGATCGTTAAGCCAGGTATCTATTGTTTTTCCAAGGATTCCTTCGTGCAGGGCTTTAAGGATATATCGTGCAGATGCGGCAAGCCGGGCACCAAGCGCCAGAGAAGTAGCAATATCTGTTCCGCACGATATTCCGCCTGAAGCGATAATTTCAACACCCATAAACTCGGGATGCTCTTTTTTAAGCTCGCGGATATCCAACAGGCATTGAGCCGTAGGAATTCCCCAGTTCAGAAGAAAGTCAAGAGCGGCCGGGCTGAATCGATTTTCATGTCCGAATTGCCTGGTATAACGAATCTCCTCCACTTTTTGCCAACTGATTCCTCCTGCGCCCGCTACATCAATGACGCTGACCCCGGCCTCTATCAGTTGTCGGGCAACGGTTGCCGAAATACCGCAGCCAACCTCTTTGACAATAACCGGCACAGTGATCGTCCTGGTGAGCGTTGCCAGTTGTTCAAGCACATGTCGGAAATTTGTGTTTCCTTCAGGCTGAAAAAGCTCCTGTGCTGCATTAAGGTGTACAATCAGCCCATCGGCCTGTAACAGATCAAGCATCATGGTGATATCGCTTTTGCGCAACCCTTTGGCAATCTCTGGTGCACCAATGTTGGCAAAAATCTGAATTGAAGGGGCGAACTTTCGTGTAATGGCAAAACTTTTGCGATATGAAGTATTTTCAAGTGCCTGTCGCATACTGCCAACGCCAAGCGGAATATTGAACTGTTCCGCAGCCTCTGCCAAATGCTGGTTGAGTGTCGCAGCTTCGCTGTATCCTCCGGTCATCGAAGAGATCATCAGAGGAGCCCCGATTTTTCTTCCAAGAAATGTCGTTGAGAGGTCAATATCGGAGAGAGAGATTTCAGGCAACGCATTATGGACTAACTCAAATCGCTCAAACCCTGTCGTTTTACAGTTAAAAACAACATCTCCGTGAAGACATATCTCCACGTGGCTATGCTTGCGCTCAATTGTTATATTGTCTGAAGTGTCGCTCATGCCATTTGGACAGGTTCCGTTAAAGATCTCTCTCTACTCTGTCCAAGATAGCATATCTTGATAAAAATAGTTCATAACTTTTTACCTCCCTACAGAAGTGGTTTTATCATGCTGAAAACGCTGTTTGATATAGCGGTACGTCATCTGCTTGGGCGCCGCCGGCAGACATTGACCACCATATTTGGCGTTGCTATAAGTACGATGGTGTTGATTACCACCAACTCTCTGACTCGGGGACTTCTTGAGTCATTTATTGAAACCATTGTTAATGTTGCCCCACATATAACCCTTAAAGGTGAAAAGATTCATCCTGTGCCGTTGAACCTTCTCAAACGGGAGAACTTCTCCGAAATTGCTTTCGTTGATAACAATATCCAGAAACTTGAGCGAGAAGAGGTGCGCAACTATCGACAGATTCTCACACTGTTCAGCTCACCGGTATATCAAAAACAGGTAACTGCCGTCTCGCCCTATGTCAACGCACAGGTTATGGCGGTAAAAGGGAGCCGTAATCAGCCAATTCTCCTGAAAGGTGTTTTGATTGACCGGGAGGATGCTATCAGTGGCATCCGCAAAAAACTGGTTAAGGGTGATATTGCCCTGTTTGAAAAAACGGCCCATGCGCTTCTTGTTGGAAAAACAGTTGCAAAGGATATGAATCTCAAGCTGAATGATCAGGTTGTTCTTATTCCTGCTTCTGGAAAAAGTAGGCAGTGCAAGGTGGCGGGCATCTTTTTTTCCGGTATCAATGCTGTTGACAACAGTGTCATTTCTTCGCTCAAATTTGCCCAGATTATTGATGGGCTGCCAGCCAACAAGGTGTCGGGTATTGCGCTTAAAGTGGCTGATCCGTTTGCCAATGCCTCACTTGCAACAGATCTTGAGCGGGTTACGGGTTATCGTTGCATGACCTGGCAGACGGAAAATGCAAGTCTTCTCTCCCTCTTTACCCGTATTGGTTATATTGTTTTCTCTCTGGTTGGCTTTGTTGGTATTGTCTCCGGGTTTGGAGTGGCAAATATTCTTGTGACCACCGTTTTTGAAAAGAGCCGCGAGATTGCCATTATGAAGTCTCTGGGATTTTCCGCTGTTGAGATGGTGAGCATGTTTATTTTTGAGGGGTTTATGGTGGGATTGGCAGGAGCGCTTGCTGGCGGGGTACTGGCAATCGGGTCAATCAGTCTTCTTGCAAGTCTTCCCATAGAGAGCTCTCAGGGGCCTTTGACCAAAACAGGCTTTAGTATGTCCTGGAATCCGCTCTATTTTTTGCTCATTATCGGTATAACGGTGCTGATCAGTACGCTTGCGGCAATTCTGCCGTCAGCGCGTGCTGCTAAACTTGATCCGATCACCGTTCTCAGGGACAGCAGTTTGTAATGTTCACAACTCTGCTGGAAGAGTCTGTTCCGGGTGCTGCAACAGGTAGAGTTTGTAGTAAAGTCCTTTTTTTGCCAGGAGCTCCTGGTGGTTGCCGCTCTCTCTGATGATTCCTTTGTGCAGCACAATAATTCTGTCGGCTTTCTGAACGGTTGAGAGCCTGTGGGCAATAATAATGGAGGTGCGCTCATTCATGAGGCGGGCGGTTGCCGCATCAATAAGCGATTCGGTTTCGGTGTCAACAGAGCTGGTGGCTTCGTCAAGCACCAGAATTTCAGGATTGTAGAGTAGCGCCCGGACGAAGGCAATCAACTGTTTCTGACCCGAGGAGAGGCCAGTGCCGTTTTCAAGAACCCTGTATTCATATCCACCCGGAAGCTGCTGAATAAATCGGTCAGCTCCCACAACCCTGGCTGCCTCCTGCAGAGCTTCATCAGTGACCTCGGGATTGCCAAAGGCGAGGTTCTCTCTTATGGTTCCGGAAAAGAGAAACACATCCTGCATCACAACACCAACAAGCCTTCTGACCGAGAGTTCCGTTATCTCCTGCAACGGGATGCCGTCAATGGTCACGGACCCTTTTGCGAAGGGGTAGAGCTTTGAGATGATATTGATCAGCGTTGTTTTTCCGCTTCCCGTGGCACCAACAATGGCAATCTTTTCACCCTGACGGATGGTCATTGAAATATCTTTCAGCACCCAGTTCTCACCATCATAAGCGAACCAGACATTATTGAACGCAATACTATCCCTGAACGAAGCGATGTTGTACAGACCAGATGGCTCCTCAATTCCCTCTTTTTCGTCAAGGAGCCGGATAATGCGGTCAGAGCTTGCAACGGCGGTCTGAATAACATTGAACCGGTCAGAGAGATGCTGCAGCGGGCGGAAAAACAGCCATATATACTGAACAAACGAGACCACAACCCCAATGGAGAGATCGGCTTTAAGCAGTCGTACACCGCTGTACCAGAGTACAAGGCCGGCAGCAGCCGAGCTCAGCACCTCAATCAGCGGATAGTAGATAGAGAAGTAAAATACCGTCCGGATATTGGCATCCCGATGATCTGCATTGATTGCCGCATAGTTGCCTGCTTCGCGCCCTTCACGGTTAAAGAGTTGCACAATGGTCATGCCGGTAAGATGCTCCTGAAAAAAGGTGTTCAGTCTTGCATTATGGGTGAGAACATCCTGAAAGGCAATCCTCACCCTTTTTTTGAAGGCCATGGTTGCATAAATCATCAAGGGAAGAATGGCGAGGACGATGAGCGTGAGTTGCCAGTCAATCCAGACCATCATCACAACAATAAAGAGGAGTTGTAACAGGTCGCCCAGAATGGTGATGATTCCGCTGGAAAGCATCTCATTGAGTGACTCTACATCACTTGTAGTTCGGGTGATCAGTCTTCCTATAGGGTTACGGTCATAAAATCTTGCAGGAAGCTTTTGCAGATGGGTGAAAATATCCATGCGGATGTCGAGTACCGCTTTCTGTCCGATAATCTGTGTCAGCCATGTGGTGATATATTGTTTGACACCATCCAGAAGAATAGCCCCCGCAAGGATCAGGCTGATCATGCTCAGCCCTTTGAAATCGGACCGGGCGATATAATCGTCAATGGCGATTTTTGTCAGATAAGGTCTCAGCGGACCGAGAAAAGAGCCTGCAATGGTAATGACAACAGCAATAGCTACAAGCCTGTTGTGTGGCTTGATGTACTTGAAAAGACGGGAGATGATATAGCGGTCAACTGAACTTTTTTTCTCTTTTTGGAGCGTATCATCCTGCTGCGGCCTGAAGCTTTTTTTTGTCGAGTTATTATTCATGCTTTTGTCTGCCCGATCCTCTTTTTTCAATTTCATGCTTCAGCTCACTGGCCAGTGCTTCAGCTTGTTCTTGAGAAGGGGCCTCGGCATAGATTCTCACAATAGGTTCGGTGTTTGATGGGCGCAGGTGAACCCAACTGTCAGCAAAATCAAGTTTCAATCCATCAAGCCTGTTTGTTTCAGCGGTATTGTAGTGCTGCGAGATATCGTTAAATATGGAACCAAGTGATTCGCGATCCGAAAGGTCGAGTACAATTTTTTGCTTGGACATAAAATAATCAGGGAAATGATGCCTGAATTGTGACAGTGTTCCCCGGGTGTTTTCACTGCGCCAGAGGGTAAATGCCTGAACAATCAGCGCGATGCCGACCAGCGCATCGCGTCCATAGTGCAACTCAGGCAGAATAACCCCACCGTTTCCTTCACCACCGATAACAGCCTGTTGCTCTTTCATCACCTCACTGACGTTGGCTTCGCCAACTTTGGCACTGTAACATGCCACCCCGTACCGGTTTGCAATATCACGGAGTGCCCGGCTGCTTGAGAGATTGTTTGCCACCGCTCCAGGTTTGTGTTTCAGGTAAAAATCAGCACAGGCAACCAGCGTGTATTCCTCTCCAAACAGAGAACCATTCTCGCACAGAAGAGCGAGCCGGTCCACATCAGGATCAACAATCAGTGCGAAATCGCATCCACTGTTCTGGAGTGCTGCGATGGTTCCGGACAAATTTTCTTCAATGGGTTCAGGATTTCGGGGAAAGAGGCCGGTGCCACCACAGGCAACTTGCACAATGCTCTCGATTCCAAGTCGTATACAAAGTTTTGGGACAATCGAAGAGCCTGCACCTTCAACACAGTCAACCAGTACCCTGAACTTTTCTCTGGCAATTGAGGCCGAACTGATACAGGGTAGCTGAAGAACCTTTTCAATATGATAGTCGTCATACTTGTTATTCAGGCTGATTGCGCCGATGGCATCCCATCGTGCAGGGGAAAATTGCTCTTTTTCGGCAATATCAAGAAGTTCAGACACCTCGCCGGCGTTTAAAAACTCACCAAGGTGGTTGAGCATTTTTAAAGCGTTCCAGGCAACAGGGTTGTGTGACGCGGTAATGATAAGTCCGGCATCAGCCTGTTCAGCGGCCACGGCAATTTCAACGGTTGGCGTGGTGGCGACACCAAGATCAATAACATCACACCCGCAAAGGAGCAGCGTATTGCTGACCAGATCACTGATCGCTTTACCGGTTGGCCTGGTATCTCTGCCGATAACAATGCTGGCCCTTTTTTCAGGATTTCGCCGAAGCGTCCACGACGCAAAGGCCATTGCAAATGTTGTCAGATTTTTTGGGGTGAGGCTTTCGCCAACTATTCCCCTTATCCCGGAAACGCTGATCATCAAGCTCATAAACGGCTGGGTATCATGATTAAAATTTTGCGTAATATAAATCTTTCTCAATCTTTCTCGTTTGTCGTTTGTCGTTTTGATTCGTTTCTTCTATATTGGAAGCCTTTTATTATTCTAATAATGTTTTATCCAAGAGTAAGCATATATGCCTCTACACAAATCGGCTGAAAAAAGACTGCGGCAGTCAGACAGAAGAAATGCCAGGAACAGAGCACGGAAAAAAGAGCTGAAAGTTCTTCTTAAAACCATGCAAAAACTGATTGATACCAGCGCCCAAAAGGCGGTAGTAGAGGTTGCTTACCGTTCGGCTGTCCAGAAACTTGATCGTCTCGGGGTTAAGAATTACATTCACCCCAACAAAGCGTCTCGCAAGAAATCACAGTTGACACGGCTTTTAAACAGCTATGTGAAAGCTGATTAAAAAGTAAAACAGAGTGCTGGCGTTGCCATAAGTGATTTTCGTTGTCTGACATCCGGGCTGGATATTTTTTTCAGTCCGGGTTTCCATATCCTTCGATTCATGTTTGCATATTTTCGTGGCAAGCTGGTTTCAGTGTTGCCTGAGGAAGCAGTTGTAGAAGTTGCTGGTATTGCATACCAGTTTCTTGTTTCTGCAACGACAAGCCGACGTTTGCCGGAACCGGGGAACGATGTCCTTCTTTATTCACATCTCTATGTCAGGGAAGATGCCCTCCAGCTCTACGGTTTTTCGGGGGAAGATGAGCGACAACTCTTTCGTTTACTTTTACTTGTCTCTGGCGTGGGGCCCAAACTTGCCCTTGCCGTTCTCTCTGGATTACAGGTACAGGAGGTTCATGAGGCTATTCTGGCCAATGCGCCCGAACGTCTTTATGGTATTTCTGGTGTTGGAAAGAAAACAGCGGCAAGGATTATTCTTGAATTAAGGGATAAAATTCTGAAGCTTACTCCCGTTGGCATCCTGGGTTCACCGGCTTCGCTTCAGACAAGTCGCTTACGGGATGATGCCATCAATGCCCTCGTTACACTTGGCTTTTCCAGGCTTGCTGTTCAAAAAGCTGTTGTTGCTATTCTTGAACAGGATACCACTCTTACGGTTGAAGAGGTTGTCAAATCAGCCCTTGTTTCCATCCATAACAGTTAACAGCTTTCGGTGACCTATCAGGACGCACTTGATTTTCTCTATCCGTTGCACCGGTTCGGTATACGACCTGGTCTGGAGCGGGTTCTCGCGCTGCTTGATCTTCTGGGAGCGCCACAGAAGCGTCTGGGTCAGATTATCCATGTTGCAGGTACAAATGGCAAGGGGACAGTTTCGGCATCTCTTGCATCGATTTTTCAGGCGAGTGGAAGGAAAGTCGCGCTCTATACCTCGCCTCATCTGGTTGATTTTACCGAACGAATTCGTATCAACGGCGTGCAGATTCCCCGTGAGAGGGTTGTTCACTACTGCTCTTTGTTAAAGAGTGCAGTCATTGATAACCATTCCACCTTTTTTGAAGCGACCACAGCCATAGCTTTTGCCTGGTTTGCGGATGAAGGGGTTGATGTCTCCATTATTGAGACAGGTATGGGGGGACGGCTTGATGCTACCAATGTTGTAGATTCGGATTATGTTGTTCTTACAAGCATTGGTTTTGATCATACCGAGTGGCTTGGTGGAACTCTTGCCCTCATCGCTGCAGAGAAGGCGGCGATTATTAAAAAAGGGTGCAGTGTTTTTACTGCTGTCTCTGATCCGGAATCCTTGCGACCGATACAGACGATGGCTGCATGGTGTGATGCTCCTCTTTTTTCTGCCGTAATCGATGCGGTATGCAGTGTATCGGCCCGGGAGCCGGGAATGATTGAGCTGGATATCAATACCGTATTGCGGCGTTATCCGGCGTTGAAAGTGCCGCTGACTGGCTTTTTTCATGCCTCCAATGTTACCTTGGCTGTCATGGTTGCTGAGAGTGCGGGTATTGCGGAAGAGTATATCTCTTCGGGACTTGAGCGGTTGTTGCAGACTGGCTACAGAGCAAGACTTGAGACAATTGGCGTAGCACCAACGGTGCTCCTTGATGTATCGCACAATCCTGATGGCATACGCGAAACAGTCAATACTCTCTGTTCATTCCGTCATCAGTATCATCGAGCCTGGGTCGTGCTTGGTCTTGCTTCGGACAAAGATGCAAGGGCAGTTGTTCGGGAACTTCTGCGTCTCAATGCCTCCTTTGTTGTTGTTCCCATTCCATCTGAACGCAGTGCGTCATCTGAATTACTATGCTCTTTGTGCCAGGAGGAGGGTGCAGAGGCAACGGTGTTCACTAACGGACGCGAGGCGCTTGCCTCTTTGCGAGCAACAGCGGGAGATGATGATCTGATTCTGGTAACGGGCTCTTTTTATCTTGCTGGTGATATTATTGCCAGCGGTATTTGAAGTACCTCTTTTTTATGGAATTTTTTTTATTTATATTTTACCAGCTACAGAATTTCTTCCCCTTTCATTTTCTTTTCCTGCTTTCATGTCATACAGGCAAAGCACCAAAGGTAATTATCTTTCATGATTTATGTCATTGGGCACTTTGTTGGGGTGCCGTGCAGAGGTAACGCGCTGCTATCTACTCATTTTCTATAGCTTTTTTAACAAACAAGCGTTGAATATAAATTATTGACAATGTCGAACAATTCGAGTTTTAAAGGTCTGGACATCAATATGCTCCAGAAAAAGAAGGTTTCTGAACTGCATACTTTAGCCAAAGAGCTTGGAGTCATGGCTGCCGGCTTGCGCAAAGAGGAGCTTATTTTCAAGATTATTGAAGCCCAGTCACAGAAGAATACCGACTCTGAAAGTGGAAATGTCATGGTCAATACAGGTGTTCTCCAGGTTATCCCGGAAGGCTACGGTTTTTTACGATCTGCCAATTATAACTACCTCTCCTCTCCTGACGATATTTATGTTTCTCCTTCACAGATCAAGCGCTTCAACATGCGTACCGGTGATACGGTGTCCGGGCAGGTAAGGGCACCTAAGGAAGGGGAGCGTTTTTTTGCTCTGTTGAAGATCAATACTATTGATGGTAACGATCCGGAAATTACAAGGGAGCGCCCCTATTTTGAAAATCTCACCCCTCTTTTTCCCCGTGAACGCCTCAAGCTCGAAACCAAGCAGAACGAAGCGTGTGGTCGTATCATGGATATTTTTACCCCGATCGGCAAAGGACAGAGGGGTTTGATTGTGGCTCAGCCGAAGACAGGTAAAACCATGCTCCTTCAGATGATTGCCAATGCCATCATCAAAAATCATCCAGAGGTCTACCTTATAGTTCTTTTGATTGATGAGCGGCCTGAAGAGGTGACTGATATGGCCCGCAGTGTGCCCGCAGAGGTTGTCAGTTCAACTTTTGATGAGGATCCTGAGCGTCACGTCCTTGTGGCCGATATGGTGCTTGAGAAGGCCAAGCGGCTTGTGGAGGTTGGCAGGGATGTGGTTGTTCTGCTCGATTCTATTACCCGCCTTGCAAGAGCCCATAACACCATCATTCCACATTCCGGCAAAATTCTGTCGGGTGGTATTGATGCCAACGCTCTTACGAAACCGAAACGTTTTTTTGGCGCAGCCCGCAATATTGAGGAAGGAGGTAGTCTTACCATTATTGCCACAGCGCTTATCGATACTGGTTCACGTATGGACGACGTTATTTTTGAAGAGTTTAAAGGTACAGGCAATATGGAGCTTCTGCTTGACCGCAGGCTCTCCGAACGTCGGGTATTTCCTTCCATAGATATTCTTCGCTCAAGTACTCGTAAAGAGGAGTTGCTGTTTTCACAGGAAGAGCTCTCGCGAACCTGGCTTCTCAGAAAGTATCTCGCCGACAAGAACCCGATTGAATGTATGGAGTTTATGCGCGAAAAAATGGCTGACACGAAGGATAACAAGGAGTTTTTCAAATATATGAATGCCTGATCTCAAACTGAGAATTTGTATGTTTATAAAAATTTCCTATATTATCTGCCTTTAAAACAAGAGGAAAGACACTTACTATATGCCCTGCGGAAAAAAGAGAAAACGCCATAAGATGGCTGTACACAAGCGTAAAAAGATGCGCCGGAAAAACAGGCACAAGAAGCGCCAGAGATACCAGAATAAGTAAGTTCCGGTACTCTCGTGTACCTTATTGAGGTTGAGAATATAGCTCAGTCGGTAGAGCATCTGCCTTTTAAGCAGAGGGTCGAAGGTTCGAGTCCTTCTATTCTCACTGGATGCAAGAGTGTATTCAGTAGTTTTACAAGCCCGAGTGGTGAAATTGGTAGACACACTATCTTGAGGGGGTAGCGCCGAAAGGTGTAGGAGTTCGAATCTCCTCTCGGGCACTTGTTCTGTTAAAAAAGCCGCTTTTTAGCGGCTTTTTTATTCTGCGATAAAGTATGTCGTTTTTGCCTTGGTCATGGCAATCAGGAGAATCTTCAATGAATATAGCTGTATGTGTCTGTCAGGTACCCGATACCGCTTCGGTGATAGGGTTTGTTGATGGAAATGGAGATTTCTCAAGAGTCCATGAGGTGATGAACCCTTATGATGAGTATGCTCTTGAAGAGGCTGTGCGTCTCAGGGAGCATTATCCGCCCTGTGAGGTCACTGTTTTCAGTGTTGCACCAGATTCGGCCAAAGAGATGGTTCGCAAAGCCCTTGCCATCGGAGCTGATCGTGCCATTCTTGTTGATCACACGGTGGTTTCAGATCCATATCAGACGGCCATTGCTTTAAGTCGGGCCATTTCCGTTTTTTATGGTGATGTTTTACCTGATATTGTGTTTTGCGGCAAGCAATCAACTGATTTTCAAAGTGCTCAGGTACCGCCGATGCTCGCAGAGCTTCTTGGTATGGGAGCTGTCACTGGTGTTTGTTCTTTGCGTTTCTCCTCAGATGCTCTTCAGGTAGAACGTGAAATAGAGGGGGGGATTGAGTTTTTTGACCTGCACTATCCAGCGTTGCTCAGTGCAGAAAAAGGCTTGAATATACCACGAAAAACCAGTATCAAATCGATTATGGAGGCGAGAAAAAAACAAATTGACTCTTATTCTCTCTCTTTGGATGTGGATCCTTATGTGGCTATGACTGGTTTGAAATCTCTTGATAGAAAGAAAAGATGCCAATTTCTCTCAGATGGCAAAGAGCTGATCATGCTCCTTCGTGAGAAACACAAACTTTTTTGAGAAGCTGAAACCATAAAAGGCCAACAGGGTAATGTATAAATATCTTGTGTTTCTGGAACAGAGGGACGGTATTGTAAAAAATGCATCCATTGAACTTTGGAACACTCTTCAGCAGCTTGCGGCAGTGCGTGAAGATGTTACGGTTTGTGGTGTTCTCGCTGGAGCTGTTGATCTTCATCAGCTTTACGACAGTCTCGCTGGCAACGGTGCTGTTTATCATGCAAGCGCTCAAGGGTTTACCCTGTATAATTCCGAGCGCTATGCTCGCCTCGCCGCAGATATATTCAAGCGTGAGGCTTGCAACGCTCTTTTTTTTGCCGATACCATACTCAGCCGGGAACTTGCCCCCAAGCTCTCTATACGTCTGAAAGCAGCAATGTTATCGGGTTTTCCACTGTTTGATGCTACCGGGGCAGATAGTGGTACGCTCCGGCCAGTCTATTCTGGTTCAGCCATAGCATCGTTTCACTTCCAATCTCCTTTGAGAATCTATACTATCTCCTCAGTCCCTATACTCTCAGCGACTTCTTCCAGAGGTCATATTGATTTTATTCCACTGCAGCGACCCTTCTCTGACACCGAGGAAGAGTTTTTTCCGCTCCTTCGCAGGATGACGATGCGTGAAGGCAGGCCGGATGTTACCGAAGCAGGTATAATCATTTCGGGAGGGAGAGGAGTTGGTGGAGCCGAAGGCTTTGTATTGCTTGAGCAGCTTGCATTGCTACTTGGTGGAGTTGTTGGCGCAAGTCGTCCAGCAGTTGATGAAGGATGGCGCCCACAGAGCGAGCAAATAGGGCAGACAGGCAAAACGGTAAATCCAGCACTATATTTTGCTTGTGGTATCTCCGGGTCAGTTCAGCACCTGGCAGGTATTGCCTCATCGGCTGTGGTGGTTGCCATTAACAATGATTGTCATGCCCCAATATTTGATATTGCCGATTATGGAATTGTTGGTGACCTGCGTCTCGTTTTGCCCGAACTTCTTTGCGCCCTGCAGGATTTTTTGAAGAAGCAATGATTAGTACTACCTTGTTGTTAAGGTGTATCGTGTTTAGTTATTTTATGACATAGTATGCAACATTAATTTTTTCCTCATGCGTAAACTTCAGGTAGATATTCTCGGACTTTCAACCAGCCCTCATACCAACGGAGCCTATGCCCTCATTCTTTATGAGTTGGAGGGAAAGCGAAAGCTTCCGATTATTATTGGAGGGTTTGAAGCTCAGGCAATTGCTCTTAAACTGGAAAATATAAAGCCGCCACGTCCCTTTACTCACGATTTGTTCAAGAATATTGCTGACGCATTTCATTTGCATGTCAACGAAATCATTATTGACGAATTGCACAATGAGACCTTCTATGCGAAAGTGATCTGCGAGGTCAATGGTGAAATACATGAGATTGATGCACGCCCCAGTGACGCTATTGCCATAGCAGTGCGTTTCAATGCACCACTTTTTGTGACCGAAGAGATTATGAATGAGGCTGGTATCAAAGAGGAGCACAAAGAGGAGCACAAAGAGGAGAGTGAGGAGGTACAGGAAACTGAAGAGATTGCTGCTCTTGAACCTGCACCTGATACTCTGCTTGATGAACTTCAGATATCCCTCAGTGAGGCGATAAGTAATGAAAACTATGAAGAAGCTGCAAAGCTTCGTGATGAAATATCTCGCCTGAAAAACAGAAGCTGAAGAGGCATTGCAATCCGATACCTCTTCAGCTATTTCACATTACTCTGATGTGGTGCCAAAACTGAACATGAAGTTCCACCCCTGTTCTGGCTTGGAAGGATTGCTTGCCACTGCATCAAAGCCATAACCATAAGAGAGCCCGATTTGCCCGATAATCGGCAGGTAGAGGCGAAGTCCAAGGCCAGCAGATTTTTTCAGGTCTGAATATTTGACATCACTACTTTTTTCCCAGAGATTTCCAGCTTCAAGAAATCCCAATGCGTAAATACTTACTGATTGCGACATGGAGAGAGGGTAGCGAAGTTCAGATGAAAATTTCGAGTAAAATTTCCCTGCGTACAGTGTCGAGGTGCTTGAACTCCCTGCTCCAAGCTTTTGTCCGAGACTACGGTCATCATATCCTCTGAGTGGAATGGTAGGCAGAGTTGACAGACCACTGCCTCCCATGTAGAAGTACTCGGTGTAAGGAATATAATCAGTATTATTAAATGTCGCCAGATAGCCGTGTTGGGTCGAAAGGTTCCATACGAATTTTTTATTAAGAGGTATGTAAAAACTCGACGTTCCGATCAGTTTATAAAAATCAACTGATCCTGGTAGTGGGCCGCCGGCAAGTTGCCCTGTAATTGAGTTTTTGCTCCCCCGTCTTGGATAGATGGGGCTGTCGATACTGTTGCGGGTTGTTGTGAGGGTTATTGAATACTCCTCAGCTTTGGTTGGCGCATTAGGATCAATGTAGTCGATAAAACTGAGGAAGCCGCCAGTGCTGCGCAGGTATTTCAGCTTCAGGTTGATTGAGCTGTAATCATCGGGCCAAGTCAGTCGTCGTCCGACGGAAAGGGTTGTGCCGTACTGGTCGATGACAGTTGGGTTGTCAATGCTGTCATCAGTATAGTCATAGGCGGTATGAGTCTTGAATGCAGAAAAACCGACTGCGGTTGGAGTGCCAAATGCCCATGGCTCGGTAAAGTTAACACTGAGTGTGTTGTAATTATAGCTACCGAATTGCCACTGGAAGCCGAGTTGCTGACCATCACCATGTGGCAATGGCCGATAGGCCTCAGCATTGAAAATATCTTTCAGTGAAAAATTATTGAAGGTGACACCGAGTGCGCCGGTAAATCCGCTGCCGCTGTAGCCAACAGATGCGTTAAAAGTATCTGTCTGTTTTTCAGCAACATTGTAGGTCAGGTCTACGGTATTGTTTTCTGGATGTGGTTCGATATCGGGTGTAATCTGCTCGGGGTCGAAGTAATTGAGCATACTGAGTTCCCTGATGCTGCGGACAACGTTTTGGCGACTGAACATGTCGCCGGGTATTGTGTACAGTTCACGTCGGATAACATGGTCTTTTGTTTTTGTATTTCCGCTGATATGAATTGAGTTAAGCTGGAACGGATCTCCTTCACGAAGAGAGATAAACAGATCGACAATGTCGGGTTTTATGATCCGTTCTTCAAGATTTGCTTTGAAAGAGAGGTAGCCTCGATCGAGATAGAGTGAACTGATATCCGAATTGTCTTGTGAATAGGTCAACCTTTCCTGAATAAGTTTCGGATTATAGGTATCACCTTTTTTTATCCGGAAGGTTTTTTCAAGAACATCTGTCGTGGCAAACTCCATGGTGTTGCCTGACCAGGTGATATCTCTTATATGGTATTTATTGCCTTCGCTGAGATAGATATCAAGCAGAAGCCCTTTTTTATTTTCTGTATAACTGATTGAGTCGCGTAATACCTGCGCATCGCGGTAGCCATTATTTCTATAGAACTCAACCAGAAGCTTTTTATCCTCGTTGAATTTATCAGTATCAAGCTTTGGTGAGCCAAAAATTCTTTTCCACCACGAGTTTTGGGTAGTCTCTTTAAAAACCCCTCTAAGTTTTTTATTATCAAAGGCAGTATTTCCATGAAATGTTATTTTTTCAATAGATACCTTTTTTCCTTCGGTAATGTTAAAGAGAACTTTCGCATGGTTTTTCGTAATCTCCTCTTGGTGGAATTCAGCTTTTGCTGTTAAATAACCTTTTGATGCATAGAGTTTTTCAATTTTATTGGCAGCCGTAAGTACGGATTGTTCCGAAATTTTTTTCGCGGTTCCAAGGGATGCCGTTTTGGTTAACTCCTCATTGTCAATCTGTTTATTGCCCGTAAAGACTATCTCGTCAAGTGCTGGCAGTTCAGTCAGCATAAACTTGAGAGCAACACTCTTCTGGCCTAGATCAACTGTACTCACTTTGATATCGCTGAAAAGCTGCAGTTTCCAAAGGTATTGTTGCGCCTTGGAAAGTTCTGTTCCCGGGATTGAGATGTGTTCATTTACTTTAAGCGGGAGACTGCTTGTCAGCTCATTTTCGTTAAGTGATTCCAGACCAATGAAAGAGATAGACTTGACAGTGTAGGTCTCTATTTTTGAAGCAGTTAAATTCGGTTGCTCTGTAACAGGGTGTTGTTTGTCAGGGCTGTTTTTTGCTTCAACTTTCTTTTCAGCGGCAATGAAGACAAGAGCAAACAGGCTCAAGGTTATCAATTTTCTTGTTTGTTTCATGAAATGTGTGCAGGTCAATCAGGTTAAACCTTGTTGGCAGGAAATTTTTTTGTTTGAATTTGTTCGCTTGTCTGTCCAAACCGTCGTTCTCTGCTTTGAAATTCACGAATAGCATCATACAGTTGCGAACGACGAAAGTCAGGCCAGTAGGTGTTTGTGAAATAAATCTCAGAGTATGCGCTTTGCCAGAGCATAAAGTTGCTGATTCTGAACTCTCCACTCGTACGAATCAGGAGTTCGGGATCAGGTATTGAAGCCGTTGCCAGGTACGATGCGACGGTTTGCTGAGTAACAGCCTCTGGTTTGAGAAGACCAGCCTTCACATTAAATGCAATGGCCTTGCAAGCCTGGGTAATATCCCATTGCCCACTGTAACTGATTGCTATGCTCAACACAAGCTTATTATTATTTTTCGTCAGCTCCATGGTTCCTTCAAGAACAGAACGGACATTCTCAGGCAAAAGCCCCATCTCTCCAATAATGCTAAGGCGGATGTTGTTATCATGGAGCTTGCGACTTTCCCTGCCGATCACTCTGACAATGAGCTGCATTAGGGCGGATACCTCTTTCTCCGGCCTTTTCCAGTTTTCAGTGGAAAAGGTGAACAACGTAAGGTACTTTATGCCAAGTTGGGAGCAGGCTTCGACGATGTCTCGTACTGATTCGACACCCGCAACATGTCCATCAATTCTCGTTTTGCCTTTTAATCGCGCCCACCGTCCATTACCGTCCATGATTATCGCAATATGCCGGGGAAGTTCGCATGATGATTGAAGTTCATACTGCACCTGTGAATCTTCAGGGTCAGAGTCCGCAGACAACCAACTGGCTTTATGCGATGATGAAAGACCCTTTACATTTATGAGTTTCATATATCCTGTTACAATTTTACCTCTTAATCAGTATCCAAATAGAGGTACCTTGAAATATATCTTCTTATCTACTATATCAAGTCGAATTGAATAATATGCAGTTATTTCTTATTATACAAACTTTGGACGGCATGGAAACGATTGGAAAGGTACTTAAAAATCAGTTACAGACACTCTTCTCTTAAATTAATTCTCAAAAGACGTGCAATTAAGTAGTTACAAAGATCTTCGCTCAAAACTTGTCTTGCGGAAGATAACCTGTGAAGAGGTTGTACGTTTTTATCTTGAACGTATTGACAGGCATAGTAATGACAACATCTATATAACAGTTTTTCACGACCAGGCGATTGAAAGGGCCAGGAACCTTGACCGGAAACTCAGGGAGGGTCTCCCCCCAGGCAAGTTGTTTGGTCTGCCGATGGCGATCAAAGACAATATTGCCATAAAAGGAAAAAGGCTTACCTGCGCTTCGAAAATTCTTGAGCATTACGAGAGTGTTTATGATGCAACATCTGTGCGTCGGCTTGAGGCAGAAGATGCTATTTTTCTGGGGAAAACCAATATGGATGAGTTTGCCATGGGCAGCTCAAATGAAAACTCAGCCTATGGTAATGTCCCCAACCCTTTCGATAAAAAGAGAGTACCTGGTGGCAGCTCTGGGGGGTCGGCAGCAGCAGTGGCCTCTGGTCTTGCTATGGTGGCGCTTGGTTCAGATACTGGAGGTTCTGTACGGCAGCCTGCGGGTTTTTGTGATATTGTTGGGTTGAAACCAACATACGGAAGGATCTCCCGCTACGGACTGGTGGCTTTTGCCTCCTCATTCGATCAAATTGGAGTGCTCGCTCGTAACTGCGATGATGCCGCCCTTGTCCTGGAGGTTATGGCTGGCAGGGATGATCGGGATGCCACATCTTCTTCTCATGCGGTCGCCGATTACTCATCTGAGATGGGGGCCGTGTCGGTTGAGGGGTTGAAGATTGGTGTGCCTAAAGAGTATTTTCCTGACACTCTTAATGACGATGTTGCCAGGATGGTAAAAGGAAAACTTTGTGAACTTCGTGAACTGGGAGCAGAACTGGTTGACATTACGCTGCCGGATAGTGAGTATGCCATCGCCGCCTACTATATCCTTGTGACTGCCGAAGCATCATCCAATCTTGCCCGCTTTGATGGTGCCCGGTACGGGTATCGTTCAGAGCATTCCGAAGATCTTGCTGCCATGTATGTGAATTCGAGGACTGAAGCTTTCGGCAGGGAGGTCAAGCGGAGGATTATGCTTGGGACTTATGTGCTCTCTGCAGGTTACTATGATACCTATTACAAGAAGGCACAACAGGTTCGTCGCCTCTTTCAGGACAGGTACCGCGAAGCGCTTGAAAAGGTTGATGTGATTGCTGGTCCGACATCACCGTTTCCCCCTTTTGGGATAGGTGACAAAACTGGCGATCCACTCGACATGTATCTTGCTGATGTCTTCACCGTTCCCGCAAGTATTGTTGGTATGCCGGCAGTCAGTGTTCCGCTTGGATTTGACAGCTTGAATCTTCCTGTGGGAATGCATCTTGTCTGTAACTTTTTTGAAGAGGGAAAGTTGCTTGGTATCGCTAAAAGGATACAACGTTCTTTTTAATCTCTGGTCAACGTCTCAAGAACCATCAATTTTAATAAATCTGTATTATGAGCGTCTTAGTGAACAACGATACCCGTCTGCTTGTGCAGGGTATAACAGGTGCAGAAGGCACCTTTCATACCTCCCAGATTCTTGAATATGGAACCAATGTGGTAGCCGGTGTTACTCCAGGGAAAGGGGATCTGCTTTATCATGGAAACGAAAAAGACAAGTTTTGTCGGCCAGTGCCGGTTTTTAATACAGTCCGGGATGCTGTAGAGAAGGCGGAAGCCAATGCAACAGTGATCTTTGTGCCAGCGCCATTTGCTGCCGATGCCATCATGGAGGCAGCCGATGCAGGGCTGAAGGTGATCATCTGTATTACCGAAGGTATTCCGGTCAACGACATGATGAAAGCCTTTGCCTTTGTCAAGCAGAAGGGAGCAGTTCTTGTCGGGCCAAATTGTCCGGGTGTTATTACTCCGGGAGAGGCGAAAGTTGGTATTATGCCAGGTTTTATACACAAGAAAGGGTCAATTGGTGTTATTTCCCGAAGTGGAACCTTGACTTATGAAGCGGTACACCAGCTTACCCAGGTCGGCCTTGGCCAGTCAACCTGTATCGGTATTGGTGGTGATCCCATTATTGGCACGCAATTTATCGATGCAGTCAAGCTCTTTGCCGCCGATGATGAGACTGAAGGGCTGGTCATGATCGGAGAAATAGGTGGCAATGCAGAGGAGGAGGCTGCCGCATATATCCAGAAGTATTTCAAAAAACCGGTTATTGGATTCATTGCTGGTCGTACAGCACCTCCTGGCCGAAGAATGGGTCATGCCGGAGCAATTGTGTCAGGCGGAAAAGGGACGGCAGAAGACAAGATACAAGCAATGACAGCGGCAGGCATCCACGTTGTGGAGAGCCCCGCCGACATTGGTGAGGCCATGCTTAAAGCTTTGGGACGGTAGGATGGAATGGGTGACTCATGGGATTTTATAAGTCCCATGAGTCACCTGTCTCCCAATTATCGACTTATCTCAGAGTCCCAGTGTAATCAAATCATGGATATGCACCATTCCCACTGGTCGCATTTTTTCGTCACACACCAGCAACTGTGTTATACGCCAGGTTTCCAGAATATCGAGACACTCTTTGGCCATCGTCACCGTAGTAACGGTTTTAGGGTTGGGTGTCATAACCTCACCTGCAGTGAGGCTTAAAAATTCCCGGCCATTCTGAACCAGGCGCCGCAGGTCGCCGTCGGTAAATATTCCACAGAGAACCCCTGCACCATTCACAACCGCACTGACACCATATCGTTTTGAGGTCATTTCCAGGATAAGGTCAGTCACTGAGGCATGCTGTGTTACAATTGGCACTGCGTTGCCTTTGGCCATGATATCACTCACTTTCATTGTCAATTGTCGTCCAAGAGAGCCTTTGGGATGAGTGAGTGCAAAATCTCTCTGGGTGAACTTTTTCTGTTGCATCAGACACATTGCGAGAGCATCCCCCATGGCCAGCATTGCTGTTGTAGAGGTTGTTGGTGCCAGATCGTAAGGACATGCCTCCTTTTCTATGCCAGTATCCAGAGTGATATCCGCATTCAGTGCAAGAAACGAGCGATTGTTACCAGTCATGGCAATAATTCTGGCTCCAATCTGCCGGAGCGCGGGGAGAATAAAATTCAACTCCTCCGTGGTGCCACTTTTCGACAGACAGACAACAACGTCGTCATGGGCGACAATGCCAAGATCGCCATGTGCAGCATCTGCGGGGTGAAGGAAGAGAGCAGTTGAACCTGTTGATGACATGGTTGCTGCGATTTTCTGGCCAATAATCCCTGATTTACCCATGCCGGAGATTATAATTTTTCCTGTGCACGATGCCAATAACTCAACAGCATCAGAAAAACTCTCATCAAGCCGTTGAGCGATGAGGAGAATGGCGTTTGCCTCCTGCTCGAGGATTGTTTTTCCGTTGATGGTACTTTTTCCGTTTTTGGATGGTTTGCTCATAGTCTTCTGACAGAATAGATGCTTCAGTGAAGAAAAGATGGTTGGTTACTATTTTTATAAAAGATAATATCGGCTAAATTGAGCGGATACCATTTTACCTTTGCTCATCATAACCATTTTCTCATGAGTTGGCTCGTTCTTCTTGGTTTATCCCTGTTCGTATTTTTTATTTTTGTCGTCCTGTTTCGCAAGTTTGTGGGCTATATGAAAAAAGAGCAGAATCTGGTCATTGAGTCGTTCCATGATGCTCTTATTGACAAAGATAATCCTGTTGGCCTGAATAAAGAAGAGCTGGATAAACTCAAGCAGCAGCAGGAGGAGGCGCAACGTCATCTCCGTGATGTTATTTCAAGAATCCCTGTAATTCAGAAAGATGGGAGGTTTCAGATTGATGAAGAGGCAATCAGGCAGCGACGGGCAGCGGCTCAAAGTAATGGATCGGCTGAGACTGCAACAAATGACAGTGTTTAAAGTTCTCTGATTTTTCTTTCTGCATGCTCTCAAAATTAAAGCTTCTTTTCAAAGATACCGTTATCTACGGCTCAAGCACTATTCTGGCCCGCAGCCTCAATTATCTGCTGGTTCCCCTTTATGCCAACAAACTCTCTACGTTTGATAATGGCATACAGACCATCATCTATGCCAATATAGCGCTCGCCAATATTCTTTTTTCTTATGGCCTTGAGACCTCTTATCTCAAGGTGGTATCAGATTCAGCCCATAAAGAGAGTGACGAAACCCGGCTCTTTTCAACCGCGTTTATCACACTTTTGGCGACCTCTACGCTTTTTGCGCTCCTCATTGTTTTCTTTGCTCCGGATATTGCCCAACTCATCGGACTCTCTTCCGGAGATTACCTCTTTGTCCGTTTTGCAGCCCTGATTTTATGGCTTGATACCCTTCTGGTCATACCTTTTGCCGAGCTGCGTCTTCAAAGAAAAGCCCTTCAATTTGCTATTGCCCGAGTGCTCGGTGTGGTTGGAGTGGTGGTGAGCGCCATTATTCTTATTTTTTACTTTCATTTTGGATTGTCTGGTGTCTTTATTGCCGAGGCATTTGGCTCTTTGGTCTCTCTTCTTCTGGTTATTCCTGTTTTCCGACAGTTCAGGCTTTTCTATTCCTCGCTGCAGTTGCGTGACATGTTGCGTATTGGTCTGCCTTATGTTCCTGCTGGCATCGCTGGCTTGTTGATTCATCTTATTGACCGGAACATCTTGATCCGTATTTCCGCTTCTGACATTGAGCGAATCTACGGCCCGGGCTATCAGCCCTCCGATATTGTTGGTATTTATGGAAGGATTGCCGCTTTCGGTGTTGTTCTGCAGCTTGTTATCCAGGTTTTTCGCTTTGCATGGCAGCCTTTTTTTCTGCAACATGCCAAAGATTCCGATGCCAAAAGGCTTTTTCAGCATGTGCTCAGCATCTCAACTTTTGTTACCATGTTTCTTGCTCTTGCCGCTGCCTTCTTTGTTCCGGATCTTGTTCGTTACCACTATGCAGAAAGCTTTTATCTGCTCCCTCCCCGTTACTGGATTGGGCTCTCTATTCTGCCATGGATTTTCCTGAGTTATGTGTTTGATATGATCTCCACCAATCTTTCCGCAGGGCTGCTCATCACCGGCAATACCCGTTATCTGCCTGTTGTCACGTTTGCTGGTGCTGCAGTGACTGCCATTTCGTGCTGGTGGTTAATTCCCCTGAGTGGCATGGATGGAGCTGCTTACGCCATTGTTGCCGGTACAGCCGTCATGTGCCTGGTGATGGCATGGTTCTCACTGAGAGTTTTTCCTGTTCGTCACGACTGGCTCAAGCTTTCCCTCCTTCTTGTTGCAGGTATTGCCCTGGCATCAATGCAGTTCACTTCCGGATCAGAATATCCACGAACAGAAGCGGTAATTGCTCTTAAAGGGGGATTACTGTTACTCTATCTCGTGATTGCCGGAGTGCTGTTCCATAAAGAGACGAGGCTTCTTGTCATGAAAGCAGGCAACCGATTTACTAAAACAAAAGCATAGAATCGTCCTGGCTTTGTTATTGGCGTTGCTCCATCCATCGTCCCATTCTCATGGCCTGTTTGTGAGCAGTTAACTGTTTAAGTACCTGTTTCAGTGAATCGCGTTGCGTCGGTGTGCACACCTTTGCCAACTCATGAAAATGTTCAGCAAGTTCACGCTCCAGGGCAATCTGACGAGAACCGATGCTTGAAGCAATAGTATCAAGTTTTGTGTTGTCAGGGTTCTCTTTCAGCGACTCTTCTACCAGTTGTTGTTTCAGTAAAGCAATACTCTCGATCTCAGGTCTTACTTTGAGAAAATGCTGCCGACGCAGTTGACGGAACGAAAGTGCCTGGGATGGGGTGAGGGCCAGAGATTCCTCAAACGCGGGATGAAATCCAAATTGATGCCCAGCAGGCGCTTGGCGTACCCTGCAAGTGTTCTGCCAGAAGAGCAGGCCGAGCAGCGCAACATTAAATACAGCGAGGAGAACAAGAGCTGTTGTAACAAGGCGCTTTGAAGCGAGAAAGTTCATGGTATGATCAGGGTCTATTATTTCTTGGTATAAAAAAGCAGGCATTACAGCCATAAGCCTGCTTTTTTATGGACGTTGTTCAATAAAATTATCTTGGTCTGATGCCTCTATTGCCCCGGAGAGGCAGATCATCCATCATGGTGCGCATGGAATCGCGCTGCTCGGGAGTCAGTATTGCTGAAATTTCAGCAACATGGGCACTTCTCAGTCGGGCAAGAGCGGCATGTTGTTTTCCAACTTTTTCCGAGAGCAGCTCGACTTTTTTACCATCCGGGCTGGCTTTCAGCGACTCCTCCTGCAACTCGCGCTCCAGAGTAGCAAGTTTTCTTCTTTCGACTGATACCTTTCGAAAATGATTTGACTGAAGTTCATCAATCTTTACACTCTGTTTTTCATTCAGTCCGAGACGCTCTTCCATCATGGTTACTCCGCACGCCTGCCCTCTGCCACCAAATCCCCCCATAGTGGTGCACACTGGCGCTGCCGACGCGCTGTTGAATCCAAGCAGCAATGCCGACGCAGTGAATACCATCAATCTCTTTTTCATCAGTTATCTCCTTTTTGTTGTGTTTTTAGCCGTTACATATTCATCATGCAATGTCGAAACAGGGATCAGGGTTTTTCGGGTACATAAGAGGCGGCCTGATCATAGTACGCAAATTCATGGCTAGAGTAATCATCACTCTGGTTATCTGCGAGTTGGCCCACGGTTGCTGCCGATTGGCTCTCTTCCGGCTTTATAACCAGAAGAGCCGATGCGAGATTGATGAGCAGAAGCAGTACAATAAACGCCAGACCAACATCAAGGCGAGTACTTACCCGACCCCTCCCTCTCTGTACCAACTCCTCCTCTACTCTTTGCATGAGTCGCACCCTGAAAAGATGGTGAACCTCAAGATGCTCCACCTGATCAAGCAACCCCATGGTTTCAGTCACCTCAGCCTCTATGTTTTCATGACATGGTTTCATCACTTTCTCCTGTTTCATTGTATAGGACGACAGGTTTCTGTAAAACTTGCGGTTTCTGAAAAAAATCAATGTTCAGCATAATAGGTATAGAGCTTGTCGTGAAGCTTTTTTTTTGCCCTGTGAATCAGAGATTCGACGGCTGAAACCGATATGTTGAGAATATCTGCAATTTCCTGATTACTGTATCCCTCCTGTTTGCTGAGGATGAATGCGCTTTTCTGAGTTTCAGGGAGGGATTGAAGGGCATCCTGCAATATTCTGGATCGTTCGTTACCTGCGAATGCTTCAGCGGGATTATTTTGTGAGGGTGCTGCAATATCATCTCCCGGATCATTGATGCCGATCATCCTTTTCAGTGAACTGAAGCGCTTTTTCCTGTTCAGGCGGCGCAGGTGATCAAGTGATTTTGTAACGGCAATCCGGTATATCCATGTTGAAAGTTTTGACTCTTCACGGAACTGCTCCAGAGATCGGAAAACCTCAACAAAGACATCCTGCGCAAGATCCTCTGCATCTTCACGGTTAAGGACAAATCGATAACAGGTATTGACCACCATCTCCTGATGTTCAGTAACAAGGCATCTGAACAACTCATCATCAGAGGTCATACCCGATTTTTTCAGTCCAGCGCTCTTCTCAGGCAAGTTTGGAGGCAAATGCAAGTACCTTGTCGACCTTCTCCTGTGAGTCCGCTTCGCAGTAGATACGTAATATCGGTTCAGTGCCTGATGGTCGAATAAGCGTCCACCCGCCCTCAAAATGATATTTGTAGCCATCGAGATCACTGAACTTCAGCACGTTGTATCCAGCAATCGAATCAAGATTTCCGCCTGCAGCACGGTCGATAATCCCCTGTTTTTTTGCATCGCTGACATGCAGGTCGAGGCGATTATAACAGAAAAAGCCATACTCATCATACAACTCATCAACAAGTTGCGAAAGAGTTTTATCGCGGCGAATCATCATTTCAAGAATCAACAGTCCGGTATAGACCCCGTCGCGCTCTGGCAGAAAGGCGGTAATACCTATGCCACCAGACTCTTCACCACCCATAAGAATATCATTGGTGGTCATGAGTTTGCTCACATGCTTGAACCCCACCTGCAGCTCATGCATAACGAGCTTATGTTTATGGCATATTTTATCGATCACGTCTGTCAGAGCAAACGTTTTGGCAACTTCACCGGTTTTGTGTTGCTCCTCAACCAGATCTTTGAGAATGATGGCAAAGAGTTTGTGGGAATCAACAAACGCACCCTTCTCATCAAGCATACCGATCCTGTCAGCATCACCGTCGTTGATAATGGCAACATCAGGTTCAACCTCCTTGAAAAATTCAACAAAATCCCCGATATACTGAGGTATTGGCTCAGGATTGATGCCTCCAAAACCGGGGTTAATGTTACAGTGATAGCAACTCAGCATCGATTCATCAAACAGGCTGGTAAGCATATCCTGCCCGGCGCCATACATGGCATTGTGTGCTATTTTTATTCGTGACTCCTGGATGAGGGGCAGGTTAATGCTGCTTTTAAGATGGTTGAGATAAAATCCCTTCATATCAACCAGTTCGACAAGTTTTTTATCTCCCTTGGTTTCAGTTGCCGGATCAATCAGCTCCAGGTTCTTCTCAATTTCAGCAATCACCTCCGGGTGTGCAGGGCCACCATAAGAAGCCTTGACCTTGAAACCGTTATATATTGAAGGGTTATGGGACGCGGTAATGACAATTCCTCCTGCGAGCTGTTTGGCTTTTGTAAAAAGAGAGACGGCTGGAGTAGAGGCAAAGCTGTTTGACAAAAAGACCTTCAGCCCCTGTGAAGAGAAGACCTCGGCAGTATATTCAGCAAAATTCTTTGACATGAAGCGGGTATCGTATCCAATGCATACCCCTTTTGCCCGGTTTGGGTGGCCAAGAAAGTAGCGCGCAGAGGCAAGCGCAGCAAGCTTCAGGTTATCAAAGGTATAATCCTTTGCAATAATTGCGCGCCATCCGTCAGTACCGAATTTAACTTGCATTCTTTATTGATTTTGATATAATTAAGCCTGAACTCTTCCTCGCATTGAGAAGAAAAAAAACAAATTATCGACAAGATACAGATTCCCTGTCGTTCGTCCAATTATCATCTTTTTTGATGGCAAAGAAGCTTTTTGTATTAGCCGGTGAAGTTTCCGGAGATATGCATGCCGCAGGGGCGATTGCCGAGTTGCTGAAAGCAAGGCCGGATATCAAGGTATTTGGGGTCGGTGGAGATAAAATCAGGAAGCTTGGAGCTGAGCTGCTCTATGATACCGCTCAGATGAGTATCATGGGCATGGTCGAAGTGATAAAACATGCAGGGTTTCTCCGTCGGGTTATTCGTGAACTCAAGGAGGCTGTGCTTCGTGAAAAACCTTCAGTTGCCCTTCTTGTGGACTATCCGGGGATGAACCTTATCATGGCTCGTTTTTTGCGTGAGCAGGGTATTCCCGTTATCTATTACATCTCTCCCCAGGTTTGGGCATGGAAAGAGGGGAGGGTTAAGGCAATCCGGCGCGATGTTGACAGGCTGCTTGTTATTTTTGATTTTGAGGTTGAATTTTTCCGCCGTCACGGCATTAAAGCGGAATTTGTCGGTCATCCTGTGATTGAAGAGCTTGCTGAACTGGCATTTCCATCACGGGAGTATTTTCTGAAGCAGTATTCGATTGCTCCCGAAACCCGCCTTGTGGGTTTGTTGCCAGGGAGTCGCAAGCAGGAGATTGCCTGTATACTGCCGGAGTTGTTGAAAGCTGCCCGACAGCTCAGTCTCGATGGGCCGGTGGCTTTTCTTTTCGGGCAAGCACCTCATCTCGGACGGGAAGTCTATAGTGCCTTGTCGGAATACAGCGATCTCTCTATTGTGGAGTGTTCCGCCTATGAGGTGATGCAGTTCAGCGAGCTGGCGCTG
>Ga0194060_10000014_pt1 | contig 116690 bp, 125 predicted proteins | sample SepL225m_MetaG_FD_163427 | JGI IMG/M metagenome (GOLD analysis project Ga0194060, IMG submission 163427) | Anoxic zone freshwater microbial communities from boreal shield lake in IISD Experimental Lakes Area, Ontario, Canada - Sep2016-L222-5m | ecosystem: Environmental > Aquatic > Freshwater... | reverse complement strand
ACACTAGACCTTTAAGATCCTGAGGAAAGTCCACAATACGAGGGCCGCTTTTTTTGCGTTCCCCGTCTACGATATCACGAATGTCGTGGGCAAGCGCGGCATGGCCCTGTTTGGCTTCATGAGCAGCCACCTGCAATGCTATCGTATAAAATCGCTCGCGCTCCGGACTGAAATGGGAGCGAATGAGGGATTTGAGTTGTTCGGCTGTGGCCATAATAACATCTCGTGTCTGTGCTAAATATCTAAAAATAACAATAAGTGCTTCTCAATAGCAAGGTCACTCTGTAATAGAGTCCGATAATTCTTGATTATCAATAGCTATGAACGACTCTGGCTCTTCTTTCCCTTTTTCGCATATTGTGGTGGTACTTTGATTTTGAGAACTATCACGTTGACTGATGCGCCTTTCCCGAATACATTCTGATCCGGTGCTGGACTTTTTCACGGCTGATCTGGCAACCTCGCTTGAACTGCCGCTTTTTGCTGCGGGGGTTTCGGCTGGTTTCCCCTCCCCTGCTGAGGATTATGTTGAGATTGCGCTGGACTTGAACAGGGAGCTGGTGAAGCACCCTGCGGCTACCTTTTATGCTCGGGTGAAGGGTAGCTCGATGATTGATGCGGGAATTGAGGATGGCGACTTGCTGGTGATTGACAAGGCGCTGGAGGCGAAGGATGGGGATATTGCGGTCTGTTTTCTTAACGGAGAATTTACGGTGAAGCGGCTTTCGGTGCGGGATGACGGGGTGTATCTTGTTCCGGCCAATGCGGAGTTCAAGCCGATACGCATTACTGAGGAGAACGATTTTCTGGTGTGGGGAGTTGTCGCCTACATTATCCACAAGCCGCGATAAACTGACCGGGGATTTGCGTTATGTTTGCTCTGGTTGACTGCAACAACTTTTATGCCTCGTGTGAGCGGGTGTTTAACCCTGCTCTGCGCACCCGTCCGGTGGTGGTGCTCTCGAATAATGATGGCTGCATTATTGCCCGGTCGGAGGAGGCCAAGGCGCTGGGCATCAAGATGGGCACGCCAGTGTTCAAGTGCAGGGACTTGCTCCGGCGGCATAAGGTGGCGGTCTTTTCGTCGAACTATCCGTTGTATGGCGATATGTCGTCGCGGGTGATGACCACGTTGGCCGATCTTGCCCCCGATATTGAGCTGTATTCCATTGATGAAGCGTTTCTCGACATGAGCAGCTTTGGGCGGTATGACCTGGCAGAGTATGCACATCTCATCCGCCGGAGAGTGAGGCAGCATACCGGCATACCGGTTTGTGTTGGTATGGCGCCTACCAAGACGCTGGCCAAGGTGGCCAACCGGCTGGCGAAGAAGAAGCCGCATTATCAGGGAGTCTGCCTGCTTGATAGCGCAGAGTTGATTGCTTCAGCGCTTGCCATGACGAAGGTTGAGGATGTCTGGGGTATCGGGCGGCAATTGAGCAAGCTTCTTTATGCACGCAACATCACCACCGCCGCTGATCTGGCGGCGGCACCTGCGCCCTGGGTGCGCAAGCATCTGCACATCACCGGCGCAAAGGTGCAGGCGGAGCTGAACGGCACCTCCTGCCTGCCGATGGAGCTGGTCAGACCAGTAAAGCAGAGTATCTGCACTTCACGGTCATTTGGCAAGAGTGTGACGACATGGGAGGAGTTGCAGCGAGCAGTTGCAACCTTTGCGGGCAAGTGCGCTCTCAAGCTGCGCAAGGAGGGCGCGGCGGCTTCCCTTCTGACGGTGTATATTGGGACAAGCCCGTTTGATGACAGCGCGGCGCGGTACTGGGGGACGAAAACCATTTCGTTACCGTACCTGACTCAGGACTCCATGACGCTGATTCGTGCGGCTCAATCAGTGCTGGATCTGCTCTTTCGAGGTGGGTATGCTTACAAGAAAGCCGGTGTAATTGTTAGTGAACTCTCGCCAGTCGCGTTGGCTGGCAGGACTCTCTCGCTCTTTGCAGATGAGGCGGCGGCTGACAATGAGCAGAGTAAAACGTTGATGCTGGTGATGGATGGCATTAATCAGCGTTACGGGCGTGGCGCGGTGCGGCTGGCCTCTGAAAATTCGGTGGGGTGGAAACCCAATCAGGAGCGGCTTTCGCCTTGTTGCACGACTCGGTGGGGGGATATTATTGAGGTGAAGGGGTATATAGTGTGCGCTGGCGCGAAGCGGCGCTCTTGTCTCAAGTGCGTCTTGTTGGGTGGTGATGATGGAAGTGCAATTTGGTGAAAAAAACTACCTTTTCACAAGGATGCGCTGGCGGAATTCACCGCCCAGGCAGTATGGTTTCTTTCGTTGAAAATTGATATTTATAACGTAAAATAACTCGCATTTCAGGAAACCTCTATTGGTTTTGAAATGCAGGTGGCTGGTGCTTTTTCACCCTGCTTGAAAATGGCTCCGGAAAAAGTTTTACTGATCCTCCTCTATGCGGGATATCTCATTTTTGCTTTGCAGAATCGCTAAAGATCATAGGGGTTATCGATGATTTCGAAAGAGAGATTTTTCAAATGATCGTGAAAACTGATCCGGATGTAGTGAAGGTTTTCAAGCCGGAAAATATCCACACCTTTTTCAGCAGCACGAAGAATGATATGACCCTTATGATGACCTAACTCTTTACGAAGATCGCTCCATTTTCTGAACACCAGATTAGTGTAAAATTCGCCCTCTCGGACACCTAAGACCTCACCATCAGTTAGATCGGTGATTAGATTCGGTGTTGAGAGCAGGGACATCTCTTTTCCCAGCCAGATCGTTATAATCTCACAGTGAAAAGGCAAAAAAACAGAGTTTTTGATCACAAATCCCTTCTCTTCAGCATTGATTGCGTCAATAAAACTTTTCATGGTTTCAAGTATTATTAATGAACAGTTCACCCTCAGTAGTTAAAAAACAGGAACCATAAGAGAATAAAAAATGGGAGCAGTATCGGTAATGAGTATTTATAAATGTATTCCAGAAAATCCGGAACTTCTACATCAGACTGGGCCGCAATATTTTTAACCATGAAGTTCGGGGCGTTACCGATATAGGTTATTGCTCCAAAAAAGACCGCCGCAACGGAGATCGCCATAAGATAAATGTCTGAGGATACATCACCCTGAAGCGGAGAGCCCACACCGTCAGCAAAAAGCTTTATCTCCTCAGGAGAAGATATATTTAATCTAAACTTCCCTAATGCACCAGCAAAGAAATTCAGGTAAGTTGGTGCGTTATCAAGTACGCCGGAAAGAGCCCCGGTCAACCAGTAGAAGCGTGATACGGAAAATGCTTCCGCATGTGTTTCAGCATAGTTTCCGATGAGTTCCAGGGCAGGAATCATTGTCGCGAAGATACCAATAAAAAGGAAAGCAACCTCTTTTATTGGCTCCAAGTTGAATTCATTGCCCTTGAATGCCACATGACTTGAAACTTTATAGGCAGTAATGGCAACCATAAACATAATAAGTTCCCGGATACCGAACGGCAGATGAAAAAGCTCCTGAAGACTTGGAAACCCCTCTATTACTGCTGGATCAAGAAAAACTGCAATAATGATCACTGCGAGAAAAAAGAAATTTCTTCTTCCTGTAATGCTTATCCCACCTTTTGTTTCAGTGGTCTTCATCTCACCTTTTCCAGCTTTTGCATCAAAAATTATGAAAACGAAGAGAAGACCAGCAACAGTAATGATCCACGGCAATAATAATTTAGGAAGTACCCAGAAAAAAGGTACACCTTTCAAAAAGCCGAGAAACAGCGGTGGATCGCCAATAGGAGTAAGTGCACCACCGATGTTACTGACAATGAAAATAAAGAAAACAATATGAAAGGCTTTCAGCCGACCTTCATTGATTCGCATATAGGGGCGTATAAGGAGCATGGACGCACCGGTTGTTCCTACCAGATTTGAAATCACTGCTCCGAACAAGAGCAGCAGAGTGTTAATCAATGGCGTTCCTCTTTGATTGATCGTTATCAAAATACCACCGGATACCACAAACAGGGATGAGATCAGGGCGATAAAGGAGATGTACTCTTCAAGCGTATGTTCCAGTACATGAACCCCGTGCGCCATAAAAAAACCGTAGTAACCCGCCACAACAAAGCCAAGCCCGACAGATACCTTTGGATAATGTCGCTCCCAGAATCGATGGAAGAAGAGTGGGCCGGTAGCTATCATCGCAAGAAGGATTGCGAACGGGGTAACAAGCCAGAGTGGAGGGAGATTATCTTTGAAGATGAGTGAGGCCTCGACAGCTCTCTCCATGATTTCAGGAGCTTCTGCTCCCCATACAGTCTGGCTGAAAGCATTCTGAAAGACAACAAGCAGAACGGCCGCAGATAAACATATCGGTAGTCTTGTCAGTTTCATACGCAATGGGATGTTAGAATTGTGGCACTCATCTGAAAAATAGTCATTGTTTCTGGCCGTCAAACTGATCTGTTCCATAGAGATTGAGCTGCTTCCGATAATAGGCAAAAGCCTCCTCCTGACGAACCACGCCCAGCAGGGTGCTATTCCTGTGATCCAGCACCGGCAGTACATCATAATCAGCAATCTCAAAAAGTTTAAGTGCTTCGTCAAGTTTTGAGGTGTTAAAGAGTATTGGGACATCTTTTTTTACAATGTCTTCGGCAATCAATCCAACAAGAACATCTTGCCTGAGAAGAATTCTCATCTCATCAAGGCTGATAATTCCAGAAAATAGACCGTGATCATCGGTAACCAGAAAGCTTGATTCCGGTGTATTGAAAAACACATCAATCATTGTTGCTGCACTTTCTGACTCGCTGAATTTCACATAGTCTGTTTTCATGACATCGGTAATACTGATATGCTCCGCTACTGAAAGGGCTATGCCAAACCCCAGTCTGACCCCCTCTTTTTCAAGAATGTAGCTCTCCATACTGTGGCGGTAGGTAAGCCGGGCAATAAGCGACGAGGTAACGGCGGCAAACATGATAGGCAGCACAATCTCATATTGACCGGTTACCTCAAAGAGAATAAGGATCACGGTTAAAGGCGCCCTCATGATGCCCGCTGTCAATGCACCCATTCCAACAAGGGCATAAGCGCCCGAGCTGGCGGTTATGGATGGAAAAACCGTATGGACGATGTTGCCGAACATCCCCCCAAGCATAGCACCCATTTTCATCGCCGGCGCAAACATTCCGCCTGATCCTCCCGAACCGATACTGAGACCTGCAACAACCGGTTTGAAGAGGTAAATGCCAATCATGTTGGCCCAGCTTTCAGTGCCGTGAACCGTATGGTTAATGGCTTCATAGGAAAATCCGTACAGACCGGGAAGCCAGATACAGATAACGCCACTCATAAGCCCGCCTATAGCCGGCATTGCCCAAACAGGTATTTCCCATCGTTTTTCAACTCTTTGGAACCACTCCTCGATGGCGTAATAGACTTTGATGAACATCACGGCTGAAAGACCGGCGAGGATGCCGAGCAGACAGTAGAAGAGCAGCTCTGTGTTCGACACCAGAGTGTATTCAGGAACCTGAAACGTTGGAGAGTTTCCCAGAAAACTTCTTGAAAGTACTGTGCCGATGACCGCCGCAATGACAATAGGGCTGAATGTTTTAACGCTGAAGTCCCCAAGCAGCACTTCAACAGCAAACATGACGCCGCCGATAGGTGCGTTAAACACAGCGGCCAGACCTGCCGCAGCCCCGCAACCGAGCAGTGTACGGGTCTTGTTTGGCGAAAATCGCAACATCTGCGCTACCGTTGAACCAATGGCCGCGCCGACCTGGACAATCGGAGCTTCACGTCCGCCGCCACCACCTGAACCAATACTCAGTACCGATGTTATACTTTTATGAATCCACAGGTTGCGTTTAATAATACCATCATTCTGCGCAACTGCTTTGATGACTGAGGCAAGACCATGTCCAGGCCTCATTTTCAGCACAAACGCATTGTAAAGACCAACAAGCAGACCTCCAAGCGCAGGGATGAAGGGGAGAATAACCATCCAGTAAGTGTCGATGACACTATTTTTACCAACTCTTCGAAGGTCAGTAAAAATCATGGTACTGATCAGCACAATGGCATCATGAAATACCACTGCGACATAGCCGGTCAATAGTCCAACGCATACCGCAACAAGAAGAAACGGGATATCCTGATTAAGATTGAGCTGAACCAGCAGATAATCAAGGCTCAGGCGAAAAAACTGTTGAGAATTGCCTTTGAAATATCTGCTTTTTCGGAAAAAGCTGTAGAAAAATGCCAGTGCCTTTCTGCCCAACCTGCCTTTTGTGCGGTGTGATTGTTTCATAGGTTCAATGTGCGAAAAAAAAAGATTTATAACAGAAGCCTGAGACGTACCCGGTCGAGGAGTTTGAAGAGCATACGAAGTGCGCGAGCAGCTTTTCATACACCGAGTCTGGCGCGCTCGATCTATGATACTATGCCACCATGGTCTCCCAAAAGGCAACATGTGGGAACGGCACCAAAGAATGGCGCTGGAGGAAGCGGCCAGCAGAAGGTAGCGACATTCGACGTGAGTACAGCGATCATGACGCCAATGCTCTGGTTATTGCTTCTGGTTGGTCTTCTGTCATACCACTGAACTGTTAGCTGAGAACGCCAAAGGCAAGGTTGCCCGCCAAATCCGACTTTACATAGTGGAGAATTATAGAACGCGGTACTCCGCTTTCGCGCTATCTGGATGCTGAATATTTTTGTTCGATGCAAAGCAATACCATAAACATAATCACACCTGATACTGATATTATTTGTATTTTTGCTTTTTTTGCGCAAATTTCAAATAAATATTAATAGATATCCCATGCTTGTAGAGTTCCGTGTTTCAAATTTTCGCTCGATCAGAGAAGAGCAGCGTTTGAGCCTTGTTGCGAATAGCGACAAGAATCATTTGGAGACTCACGTTATTCAAAGCAACGCGAAATCAGGCATTTCTCTGTTAAAATCGGCGGTTATCTATGGCGCTAATGCCAGTGGCAAGTCGAACCTTATCATGGCGATGTCCTTTATGAAGAGGGTTGTCGCTGAGTCGGCTACGCATGTCAAGGAAGGTCAGAAATTTCTTTTTCAGCCATTCAAGCTTGATGGAATTTCATCAACAAAACCGAGTGAGTTTGAAATTACCTTCATTGAGGCAGGTATCCGCTATCAATATGGCTTTTCATTACTTCCTGACAGGATTACTTCGGAGTGGTTGTTGGTGTACAAAACATCGAAGCCGCAGGTCTGGTTTGATCGTCGGTACAATGCTGAGACAAATGAAGATGAGTATACCTTCAGTACTTTTTTAAGCGGCGAAAAAAAGCTGTGGCAGAAATCGACCCGTTCAAATTCCTTGTTTCTCTCCAAGGCGGTCGATCTGAACAGCAATGCTTTACGGCCTGTTTTTTTATGGATTGTCCAGCAGCTCCATATTATTGGCGCTGGAGAACAGCCTATGATAGAATTTTCAACCGCATTTGCTCAGTTGCCTGAAGGCAAGAAACAGTTGCTTGATTTTTTAACTGCTGCTGACTTAAGTATTTCAGAATTATCACTGGAGATTCGTCAAAAGCGAGAGGTTTCGGTCAGGGTCAAGGGGGAGAAACCTCCTTTTCATCAAGTGACTGATTCAGAAGCTCTGATGCCCATTTTTTTACATACTGGAGCCGAAGGAGCTGCGAAATTTGAATTTCATGATGAGTCAACGGGAACGCAGCGTCTCTTTGCTTTTGCGGGCCCTATACTTGATGTGTTACGAGATGGAAGTGTTTTGATTGTTGATGAATTGGATGGGAGTCTGCATACCAAAATCGTTCGTTTCCTGTTGAGCGTCATCAATTCATCTACCCATAACAGGAAAGGGGCGCAGCTTCTTTTTACAACTCATGATACCTCTGTCATGGATGCAAAACTCTTTCGGAGAGATCAGATTTGGTTTGTTGAAAAGGATCGCTCTCATGCAACACACCTTTATGCTCTGACAGATTTCAGCCCAAGGAAAAACGAAGCTCTTGAAAAAGGGTATCTCGTTGGACGATATGGAGCAATTCCTTTTATCAATGACACGATATTTTAAGGGAAGATATGGCTCGGGATAACCATCCGAAGATTCGGCAGGACAACAAATTACAACGGAAGAAGGCCTTGAAGAAAGGGTCTGATCGTCTCCTGATTGTTACAGAGGGGGAAAAAACAGAGCCTTATTATTTTGGCGAGATCAGGACGCACTATCGCCTGAGCACTGCCAGAGTGGAAATAATGCAGAGTAAATACGGGACGACACCTCAACAGGTGGTTAATTTTGCTGTAGATAAATGTAACGAGAGGAAAGAATATGAAACCGTGTATTGCGTTTTTGACAGAGATGATCATCCGAATTTTTTGAATGCTCTCTATAGCGTCAATGCGCAACACAGGAAACATAAAAATGACAACAAAGAGCTGATCAATTTTTATGCGACTCCCTCTATCCCCTGTTTTGATTCATTCTTTCGGAACTTATTTGCAGTTATTGGTTGACATTCTATATATTATCTGTACTATTTGTCAACCAGCGATGAACAAGAACAACCATGTCTTCAGGTATGCCGTATCATTTCGGGGAGCGGCTTAAATCAGCCCGAAAGATGGCTGGATTATCGCTCCAGGAGCTTGCTGATACCATGATCAAGCCGGTTTCCAGGCAGGCTATCAATAAATATGAGCAGGGCAAAATGATGCCTGATAGTGAAATTCTGCTCTCTCTTGCCTCGGCCTTAAAGGTCAGGCCAGATTATCTTTTCAGGGAAAGTGTTCCTCTTGATTCGATTGAGTTCAGAAAACATGCAGTGTTGCCTGAAAAGGAGAAGGAGAAAGTTTTGGCTCAGAGCAGCGACATGCTCGAGCGCTATATGGATCTTGAGTCGTCTCTTGGTGTTGATTCTTCGTTCAACAATCCGCTTGCTGGTATTCGGGTGTCATCAGTAGATGAGATTGAAGCGGTTGCGGATCGGCTCAGGCAAGAGTGGCACCTTGGTGTTGATCCTATCCCTGATGTTGTCGAGATGGTTGAAAATTTCAATATCAAGGTGGTGATGCTCAGAACTCATCACGCCTTCGATGGTCTGTCTGCTTGGTCAGGTGTGGTGCCTCTTGTTGTGTTCAACAAGGCGCGTGATACGGTGCGCCGGCGGTTTACCGTTTTGCACGAGCTGGCTCATCTGTTGCTTGTATTTCAGGCGGGGAGTGCGAAGGAGAACGAGAAGCTTGCCCATGCGTTTGCTGGTGCGTTTTTGTTCCCGAAAGACTCCTTTATAAAAGCATTTGGCACAACGCGCACGCATTTTACCGTAAGAGAGCTGCTGGAGATGAAAGAGTATTTCGGTATTTCGGTACAGGCCTTGATGGCTCGCGCTAAAAGCCTTGGAATTATTACTGATAGTGTCTACAAGCGCTTTTGTATTGCATGGGCCCCCTATCGGATCGAAGAACCGGGTGAATACCGCTCAAAAGAGGAGCCATCGCGGTTTCGGCAACTGCTCGACAGAGCTGTAGCGGAGGAGATTATAACGATGAGCAAAGCCGCTGAGCTTTCCGGAATGTCGCTCACTGAGCTGCAACAGGAGATGTCCTTTATATAATTTCTCAACAAGCACTGAATGGTGATTGTAGCTCTCCAGGATGCCAATATTCTGATTGACATGGTTACAATTGGTCTGGCAGATCTTCTGTTTCAGCTCCATAAGGACATTCGTACGACCGATGTTGTGTGGCAGGAGATTGATGCCTTGCAGCAAGTGGCACTACAGCCGTTTATTGATAATGGGCTTCTGGGTATAGAACGGTTCAGTACTCTTGAAGTAGTTGAAATTGCTGCCAACACCAGAAAGTATCGTGGGGTTTCATTTGAAGATTGCTCCTTACTGGTTGCGGCAAAACGGGAAAATGCTATGGTGATCACCGGCGACAGAAAATTGCGTAAGGTTATCGAACTGGAAAAGATCGAAGTTTCATGGCTGCTTATGGCTGTTTGACCTCTGGCATCTGATTCTTTGCCCAATAATGTTTCACCGGATGAAATAATTCATGCACTTTATGTGTCTACAAAATTTTCACATAGCGAACAAGAGATTCTGTAAGGCAAGGGGGGATAACCCAAGTCAATGCAAGGGAAAAATTGGACACTGGCTGAATTGATGTGCAGAGATGTTTTTCGTTCGAATCCAATTTTGGGATAGCTTCTGCAATAAGAATGAGAAAGTCGAAACTCCTGAATGGCATGTTTTTCACGGAGCACTATTTGTAACTGGGGAAAAATAACTTATTCGAGAAATACGGGTACAGGACAAAAAGAGAACATCGTATTTTTTAACCGATTTTTAAGGATCCCTTCAGACTTTTTTAAGCAACGGCGATTATCTTTTCAAACAAGTTAATAATACCTGTTAACAATTCCAGACGATGTGGAAATCACTCCTTGTACAACGAACCATCCCCCTTGCGGCATCATATCTGCTTCTGATTCTTGCCGGAATAGCTCTTGATAACATCCTGCATATTACTCATCTTGTGTGGGTTGGCCGATATCTTGGGATTACAGGAACCATTTTTTTTGCAATATCTGCGCTCTATTCAGCCCGCAAAAAAAAGCTGATCAAGAGCGGAACACTCAAATTGTTTCTCAAGCTTCACTGCCATTCAGGATGGATAGCCACACTCATGATTATTGTTCATTCGGGAGTACATTTCAACGCCATTCTGCCTTGGGCCGCCACTGCATTAATGATGGTCGTCACCGCAAGCGGCCATATAGGCCAACACCTGGTAAAAAAACTCAAGGAGGAGGCAAAGCTGAAGATGAAACAGCTCGGAATCGATCCTGAGAAGCAAGAAAAGGGTGAGAGTGAACAATACTGGAACAGCGTGACACTCAAAGCTTTTGAGCAGTGGAGAACTGTCCACAGACCCATGGTGACGTTTTTGGTTGCGCTGACATTGATACATATTATATCCATATTTTTCTTCTGGAACTGGAGGTAACTGTTGAAACCATTTCTTGTATTTATTGCGTCTGCCATCATTCTTGCGTCACTTGCACTGGCATACCCTCATCTGCTCATTAACCCTGGCACGCTGACAAGAGGCCATAAGGCACTCAAGAATGATTGCCTTGCCTGCCATACACCATTCAGGAGCATATCGTCAGTTAAGTGCATCAGTTGTCATAAGCAGGGTGATATCGGGTTTAAAACTGTCGCCGGGGCCATGCTGAAAAAAGAGAGCGGCAAAGTTCTTTTTCATAAAGGGCTTGCCAACAACTCCTGTGTTGAGTGCCACACCGATCACAAAGGGAAATGGACAACAAAAGAGGTCAAGCCATTTCGGCATGAATCGCTTTCACTGACACTGAAAAAAAACTGCATCACCTGTCACAGCAATCAAAAGCCTGATGATGCCCTGCATCAAGTCGCTAAAGGAAGTTGCGGCGAGTGCCATCGCACAACCAAATGGAAACCAGCAACTTTTGACCATAAAAATCTTGCCGCTGCAGATGCAAAACAGTGCATCACCTGTCACAAAGCTGACAGACCTGCCGACAAGCTCCACCAGAGCGTCTCGACAAGCTGCGCCGACTGCCATCGCACAACCAAATGGAAACCAGCTACCTTCGACCATAAAAACCTCACTGCTTCAGCAGGGAAAAGCTGTATCAGTTGCCACAAAGCTGACAGGCCTGCCGACAACCTCCACCAAAGCGTCTCGACCAGTTGCGCCGAGTGCCACCGCACAACCAAATGGAAACCGGCTACCTTCGACCATAAAAAACTTGCCGGTTCATCAGGGAAAAGCTGCATCACCTGCCACAAAGCTGACCGGCCTGCGGACAACCTCCACCAGAGCGTCTCTACCAGTTGCGCCGAGTGCCATCGCACAACCAAATGGAAACCGGCTACCTTCGACCATAAAAACCTCGCCACGTCAACCGGAAAAAGCTGCATCACCTGCCACAAAGCCGACAGGCCTGCAGACAAGCTCCACCAGAGTGTTTCAACAAGCTGCGCCGACTGCCATCGCACAACCAAGTGGAAACCGGCTACATTCGACCATAAAAACCTCGCTGCTTCAGCAGGAAAAAGCTGCATCAGTTGCCATAAAGCCGACAGGCCTGCAGACAAGCTCCACCAGAGTGTTTCAACAAGCTGCGCCGACTGCCATCGCACAACCAAGTGGAAACCGGCTACATTCGACCACAATCGTTATTTCAGGCTCGACAGCGATCACCGGGTAAGCTGCAAAACCTGTCACACTGATGCCAGTAACTATAAAAAATATACCTGTTACAACTGTCATGAACACACGGAGGCACGCATGGCATACAAACATCGTAAAGAGGGAATCTCCAACTATCAGAATTGCGCAAAATGCCATCGAAATGGCGAGGCTGAGGAAAGTGACGATTAATGCTGCCCCGTGAAGAAGAAGATCGCGGCGGCAAAGTCCAAAAAGAATAAAAAATGGTTACATTGTGACGTTTAGATGTTGTATGTGTTCTGTAACGTCTTCTGATGTAATCACCATAATCCTTTGACCGATATGCCACAAGAAGAGAGTATACAAAAGCCTCAAACGACAATAACACTCCCGGAGCTTCCTCTGGGAGCTAAAGTGCTCATACCAGTCCTTGGCATTCCTGTAGCTCTTCATGCCTTGACCGGCGCAGCCGTTGGCGCATTGACCTTTGCCGTCGGAGCGCTCTTTGTTGGGGTCACTCAAGGCAAATTACCCAAACCTCCTGGGCAGTCATCGCAAAAAAGCACCGTTGCACCAGAAACAACGGCATGAGGCACCAAGGGGCCAGCATCATTTTTTTCAATAGCTCCGGTCAGGTCTTACTGGTGCTCAGAGATGACATTCCGTCAATAGCCTCGCCCGGAATGTGGGATTTACCGGGTGGGCATATTGAAAAGCATGAGAGTGCCGAAGAGTGTATTGTGAGGGAGATGCTTGAAGAGATGGAGATCAACGTTGAAGGGTGCACGCTTTTCCGCATCTACGAATTTTCTGATCGAAAAGAGTATATCTTTATGTTACAGGTCGATTTTGAACCTCGCAATATTATTCTGCATGAAGGGCAGATGATCCGGTGGTTTTCCAAAGAAGAAGCCGCTAAAACTGAATTAGCCTGCGGCTTCAACGAAGTTCTCGCTGACTACTTTAACAGCCAGCAGAGATAAGCGACAGAGATACTTCACAAGTACAAATACAGGGGTACCCTTATCGTATTGTTTCGAGGAACCGCTCGGCATCAATAGCAGCCATACATCCTGTCCCCACAGCAGTCACTGCCTGCCGGTAAGAGTTATCCTGGACATCACCGCAGGCAAAAACCCCCGAAACATTCGTCTCTGTTGACGATTTTCTGGTGTTAATATAACCATAGTCATCAAGATCAAGCTGATCCTTGAACAAACCAGAATTTGGCGCATGACCAATGCCAAGAAAAACGCCATCACAAGCGTGCTCTGAAAAGGTACCAGTCACCACATTTTTCAACCGGACACCAGTTACCTTCTGACCATCACCAAGAATCTCTTCAACCACCTCATTGAGCATCATGCTGATTTTTTGATTTTTTCTGGTGCGAAGGGTCATAATTTTCGATGCCCGAAACTCTTCACGACGGTGTACAATAACCACTTCTGAGGCAAATTTCGTTAAAAAGAGAGCCTCCTCCATTGCCGTATCACCACCACCAACCACAAAAACCTTGCAATCACGAAAGAAAAACCCATCGCAGGTTGCACAGGCAGAGACCCCTTTGCCACGATAGCGATTTTCTGATTCCAGACCGAGCCATTTGGCATTGGCTCCAGTAGCAACAATAAGGGAGTGGGTTAAAAATTCGCGGCCATCCTCAAGCGTGAGGCAAAATGGGCTTCTTGAAAGATCAACATCTGTCACACTCCCCCCCACAAACTCCGCTCCAAACTTGGCCGCCTGCTCTCGCATCCTGGCCATCAGCTCCGGACCACGGATTCCCTCAGGGAAACCAGGAAAATTCTCAATCTCCGTCGTGATCATAAGCTGTCCACCCGGCTGCATACCCTCAATAACCAGAGGGGTGATATTTGCCCTTCCCAAGTATATGGCTGCGGCATATCCAGCAGGACCGGTTCCCATGACAACAAGATCGCGTACGTTACTCTCCATGATGCTTTTTCGGACAGGGGTGAATAAAGGAAAGCTGGCTACTCATAATGATAATCCTGAGCAGCCAGCATTGTTGCTCTCGCTCAATCAGCCAATATGCTCATCGATTTTCTTGGCAATCATGTTTTTTGGCATAGCGCCAAGCATCTGGTCGACAACCTGGCCATTCTTGAAAACAAGCAGGGAAGGGATGCTCCTTATACCATACTGTGCGGCAGTGTTGGGGTTCTCATCAACGTTGACTTTTGCAATAATGGCCCGTCCTTCGTAATCACCGGCAAGCTCCTCAATAACAGGACCGAGCATCATACACGGGCCACACCATGCCGCCCAAAAATCAACCAGCGCAACCTTCTCAGAATCAAGTATCTCCAACTTGAAATTCTGGTCTGTGGCCACAAGATATTTTCCACTCATTATTTTTATCTACCGGTTTTAAATTAATAATCAGTCTTGACAATACAATGACAAACAACAGCTCAAGAAAGTAATAAAATTCTTCTTAAACAAGGCACCCTATCCAGAAATCCGCACGTTATCAGTACCAAGAATCTTCTCAAGCTTTTCAATGGTAGCCTCAACTGGATCGACAGGGGTACTTCGAGCAAAAAGAGTGATTGTCTCAATGTTATCTCCCGATTGCGCCTTCACCTCGAACTCAACTGGTGTGCCACCCTTGCTGGAATCAAAAATTTTCCGCACCTCCCCAAGTTTTTCAATCTGCAGAGGATCATCGGCATCAATGTTAAGAACAAGTTTCTTGACAAGGGTGTACCTCACCTTATTAATCGGCACAACATCCCTGACAAGCAGCTTGAGCATACCACCACTCACCTCTCCCTCAGCCACAAGCATCAGCACCTCCTCCGGACTGATAAGATGGCCATACTGCTCATAGAGACTTGCAAAAACGGTAAAATCGGCCTTACCGGTAAAATCCTCGATAGTACCAAAAAGCATCTGCTTTCCCTTCTTGTCCTGGTGGTGCTTCACCGATACTATAACACCGATCACCTTGTACTGCTTGGCCGCAACCACCTCTTTTGCCTGAAGCTGAAGCGTGGTAAACGCCTGCCAGTCTCGACGGTACGACTCGAGTGGATGGTGGCTCAGGTAAAAACCAACCAGCCTCTTTTCATGAAGGAGTTTTTCCGCTTCAGGCATCATCTCCGCCAGCTCCATGTCGGGATAGTGCGCCTCCTCAAGCTCCGCGCCATCCTCAGCCGAAAAAAAACCACACTGCCCAAGGGTCACTGAACGATTCTGCATCTGCCCGAACTTGATGGCCTTGTCAACATTGGCAAGCAGCCTTGCACGATGGGAATCAAGTTCGTCAAATGCTCCAGAAAGAATGAGGCACTCCAGCGCCTTGCGGTTCATCACCCGCAGATCGACCGATGCCGTCAGGTCGAAAAGGTTGACAAAATCACGTTTTCGTCGCATCCTTGAGGTGACAACCGCTCTTGCCGCACCACCAACCTGCTTGATGGCGCTGAGACCAACCCGGATGAATGAACGCCCGTCAGCATCCTCCACCGAAAAAAGCGCATCACTTTTGTTGATTGATGGGGGAAGCGTTGCTATGCCAAAACTTTTCGCCTCATCAGTCAAATGCTTCATCCGTTCAATATCGCCAATTTCACTGTTCAGGACAGCCGTCACAAACTCAATCGTGTAGTGAGCCTTGAGGTATCCCGTCCAGTAGGCAAGCACTCCATAAGCCGCAGAGTGGCTCTTGTTAAAACCATACCCGGCAAATTCGGCCATCAGTTCAAAAACCCTTGTTGCAAGCGTATCATGCACCCCCTGATCAATAGCCCCCTTGACAAAATCAGCCTTGTACTTCTCCATGATTTCAGGCTTCTTTTTGCCCATCGCCTTGCGCAAATTATCCGCCTTGGCAAGCGAAAAGCCACCCATCACCTGCGAAATCTGCATCACCTGCTCCTGATAGACAATAACACCATAGGTCTCCTTCAGAATACCCTCCAGCATCGGGTGCATATAATCGATTGCCTCCCTTCCATGCTTGCGATCGACAAAGAGATCCACGGCATTGCGACGCTCATCAATCCGCGCATTGAGAGCGCCCGGACGATAGAGGGCGCTCATGGCTATAATATCGCCAATCTGGGTGGGCTGCAATCGGGTCATGTAACTCTGCATACCAGATGACTCGAACTGAAAAATACCGGCCATCTTCCCCTCCTGAAAAATCTTGAAGGTCTTGCGATCGGTCATTGGCACCTTTTCAAGCTCAATATCAAGATTGTGGCGCCGTTTGATCATCTTCAGCGTCTCATCAATAACGGCAAGCGTCTCAAGACCGAGATAATCGATCTTGAGCAATCCGGAGGTCTCTATCCAGTTTTTGTCGAACTGGGTTACCACCTGTTTCTCCTCACTGCCATCCGGGGCTTTGCCCCTGACATGCTCCGGTGCATCAAGATCAAACTCATCGGCAAACATCCGAACCTCGGTCTCAATCTTGTTGGAGACATAGAGCGGAACCTGCTCCTCAAGCGGCCCATCGGTAATAACCACCGCGCCGGCGTGCATGGAGACGTTACGTGCCCGCCCCTCAAGCGCACGGGCTGAGGCCATCAGCTCACGCAGTTCAGGAGTACTTTCGGCCAGTTGCTTCAGCTCTCTGGCTTCGTTCAGCGCCTTTTCAAGGGTAATGCCAGGCTTGACAGGAACCAGTTTTGCCAGTTTATCCACCAGAGTGAGTGGAACCTCAAGCGCCCGACCCGCATCACGAATTGCCGCCTTGGCACCAAAGGTACCGATGGCAATAACCTTGGCAACACTCTCGGCACCATACTTTTCAACCGTATATTCAAGCACCTTCTGCTTGCCGACAGGGGTAAAATCAATGTCAATATCAGGCATTGAGGAGCGCTCAGGATTAAGAAATCGCTCAAAAAGCAGCTTGTACTTCAGCGGATCAATCCTGGTGATGCCGGTAAGATAGGCGACAATACTCCCCGCCGCTGATCCCCGGCCAGGACCAACCGAATAGCCAAGACGCCTTGATGCTGCAATGAGATCGCTGACAATAAGAAAGTAGGAGCTGAAGCCCATCTTTTCAATCACCCCGAGTTCGAGCTCTATTCTCGCCTTCACCTCCCCGTCAGAGACACCATCGACCGGAGCATCAGTATACTTCTCCCTGGCCCCCTCCCAGGTGAGATGACGAAGATATTCCGCCTCATTATCAAACCCCTCAGGCAGAGGGAAATGCGGCAGCACAGGCTCCTTGTCACCAAATTGGTAGGAGCACTTTTCCGCAATGCGCACCGTATTGGTCAACTCCCCATGCTCATCACTGAAAAGTGCGCTCATCTCCTCAGAGGATTTCAGATAATGGTCACTCCCCTCAAGTGCAATCAGATTCTGGCTGGAAAGCTTCTCCTTGGTTCGATTTGCAACCATTGCCCTGTAACAGCCAGCATCTTTTCGCTCGAGATAGTGAACATTATTGGTGGCAACCAGCTCAACAGAACATTTTTCCGCAAGCGCAATAATCTGCTCGTTGAGCTTTTCATCAAACGGTGTCTGATGACGCTGGAGTTCCAGATAGAAATTATCACCAAAAATCTCCTGATAGTAAGCCGTGAAGGTCTCAGCCTCATCAAGAGCGCCAGCAAGCAATGCCCTCCCTATTCTTCCCGACGAATAACCTGAAAGAGCAACAAGCCCCTCATGATAGCGCTCCAGCAGACGGCTCTCAATGTGGGGCATACCATTCAGAAATCCATCTTTTGCCGCTCTCGACAAAAGAATACAGAGATTTTTGTATCCCACCTCATTCTGTACCAGCACAATCAGCGATGGAGAGACCGGAACACGCCGACCCTGATGGGCATCAGCCTCAAGCAACAGAAGTTCACTGCCGATAATAAGACGCACACCAGCATTTTTCGCCTCACTGAAAAGCTCCGGCATATTAAACATGGCGCAATAATCGGTAACTGCAATACTTTTCATGCCAAACTTCAACGCTGCAGCAAACAACTCATAAGGAAAAATAGGACTGCTCTGCATGGAGTAGTGCGTATGAGCGTGTAAGTGTATAAAATCCATAACAACAAAAACAGATCATTCTTTGAAAAATTGTGAAGAGATGTCTCGTCAACAAACGACATACTGATCAACTCCAGAGCCTTTGAAAGCCAAAATAGCACATTTTTTAAAGAGAAATTTACCGATAATTATTTCCCTGTTTTATGGCCATAACACTTTTTTTTTTATTATGAGGGTAGTACTCTCCCTGTAGTACTCTCCCCACAATATTAAATGCCTTGAGAATTTTGGAGCAACATACCTACAATCAGTGCCCGATCTGTGGCTACCCACTCACCATGGACAACGCAGTATGCCCCAGGTGCGGAAACGATATTTTTGAAGATATCTCTTCGCTTGACCAACAATCAACGGAATCTCACCATCATAACCTTGAGGATAAAAAAGCTGAGTGGTTCACGCGCTGCCTCACTGAAAAGCTCAATGTCACCACAGACAACACTGCGGTTCACCCTCGGCGAGAAAAAAATGATCAGCATGATAATACACCGTATGCATACCGAAACAACAGTGAGGAAGAATACCTTCGCACTGTTTCAAGAGCAGAGGTAATACACGACTCTGCTGCCCGAAAAAAATGGTGGAACAGCATCACCTCCGACTGGAAGGATGTGGTTAAAACAACCCTGAAGCTGAGCCGCGAGCCATCAGATAAAGAGCTGCTTACCTTTTTTGAGACAACACATCTCCGATGCGACAACAGAAGAGTTCACAATCTGTTACCTGTTCGTCTCCTTGAAAAGTTGCAGCACCTCCGTTGCGATGAGTCGCCTGTAGAAGCTCTTGAACCTCTTATGCATCTCACAAAGCTGCAGCACCTCTACGCCTTCGACTGCGATTTTGCATCGCTTGAGCCTCTTCGTAACCTTGCAACCCTGAAACTTCTCTGGGTTTCAAGCACCCGGATAAACTCCCTTGAGCCAATCCGCCAGCTTTTCAATCTTGAAGAGCTCTACTGCTCCGAAACCATGATCACCGATCTCTCTCCTTTGAAAGGGCTGACCAAACTTCAAAAACTCAGTTGTTACAAAACAGCAATATCCTCCCTTGAACCAATTCGGAACCTTGAAAATCTCATTGAGCTTGGTATAAACAATTCAGGTATCAGCAATCTGGCACCACTCGCAGGGCTTAAAAATCTTGAATATCTCCGGTGCAACAAAACAGGTATCAAAAGTATTGAGAAGCTGAGAACTCTCACCGAGCTGCGAGAATTGAGCCTGGCACAAACACCCCTTGTCTCAATTGATGCGCTGGAAGAACTTGATAACCTCGAAGAGCTTGATATCTGCAATACCTTGGTCACCACCATCGGCCCCATAATGCATCTGCAGCACCTTGAAAAAATTGAACTCACAGCAGGCAGCATTCCCGATGAGGAGCTCGAACGCTTTCTTGAACTCCATCCTGACTGCGAAGTGGTGCTCAAACCATAACAACAAAATCCTCATCATGGATTGATATTATAATTTGGCACTGAAAGCCATTTTTATTATCATAACAAGATGGTTTTTTTACGCCATCCGACGCCGCAGCGGCACAACCGTAAATAAACCGTGCGGCTTTTTTTCACCTCAATAACAATGGAGTGGCGCTCATGGCAAAAAAAGCTTTACTTGTCGGAATCAACGATTACTCCCCTGCTGGTTCGGGGGGGCCTGATCTGCGCGGATGCGTGAACGATGTTCAGGATATGGCCAACACCCTTTCGGCGCTTGGTATTGTGCCCTCAAGCCCGACAACCATGCGGATTCTTACCGATGTTCGAGCAACCCGTGCGGCGATTATGACCGGAGTGCAATGGCTGACTACCGGAGCAAAACCCGGTGACACACTGCTCTTTTACTATTCAGGCCATGGCTCACAATTGATGGATGTTGAAGGAGATGAACCTGATGGAAAAGATGAGACCATCTGTCCACACGACTTTGCAACCGCAGGCATGATCAAGGATGACGATTTACGCAACGCCTTTGCCACTCTGCCGGCAGAGGTCAACCTTGATGTCATTCTCGACTCATGCTTTTCCGGCAGCGGAACCAGAGAGTTAGCCGCTCTTGCTGCCACCGACGACACATTGAGCGTCAGCTATCGGTTCGTTCAGCCACCCCTCGACTGGGGCTTCTTCCTTGACGCACATCCTTCACTACCGGTGTGCGGTCTGCTCAAACAGAGAAAAGGAGGAAAAGAGGTAAACATTACTCAAGGGCTCAATCACGTCCTTTGGGCAGGATGCCGCGACAACCAAACCTCAGCCGAGGCATCCATCGACGGCACCTATCGAGGGCTGTTCACCCTTAACTTCTGCAAAGTATTAAGAGGGGCTGGATCAACAATCACCCGAAAAGCCCTTGAAAGTCAAGTAGCAAGAAATATCAAGGCGATGGGGTATGCTCAAGTGCCCCAGCTTGAAGGTACCGCCACAGCGCTCAATGAAAAGGTGTTCACCTGAGCTGGTGAGCGGATGGCGTGTCGGCAGCCAATTTCCGACACGCCACTCTTTTCAGGCATCAATCAAAAAACGAGAGCTGCTCCTGTTTTGGCCCAGCACTCTTTGCACGAGAAGCCCGGTAGGCATTGATCAGCGCATTGGTTGAACTATCATGGCCGGTGGCCCTCTCCTGTCGCTGAATTTCAGGAAAAATCACTTTGGCAAGCTGCTTGCCAAGCTCCACTCCCCACTGATCGAAAGAGTTGATCTCCCAGATAATACCCTGCACACATACCTTGTGCTCGTACATCGCAATCAAACTACCAAGAGTAAAAGGGTTGAGTTCATCAAGAAGAATGGTGTTGGTCGGACGATTACCAGGAAAAACCTTGTGAGGTAGCAGCGCAGTCAACTCAGAAGCGCTACAACCAGCAGCCTCAAGCTCCCGCTGTACCTCCTCGCCGCTTTTGCCCTTCATCAGCGCCTCAGTCTGAGCAAAACAGTTGGCAAGCAGTATATCATGATGCTCTCCTACGGGATTCTGTGTTTTGAGCGGCACAATAAAATCGGCAGGAATAACCTCCGTACCCTGATGTAGAAGCTGGAAAAATGCGTGTTGAGAGTTTGTGCCAGGCTCACCCCATATCACCGGTCCGGTTGCATACCCTACCGCAGCACCATCACAAGTGACCCGCTTGCCATTGCTCTCCATATCAAGCTGCTGAAGAAAGGCGGGAAAGCGGTGCAGATACTGGTCATAAGGGATAACCGCATGCGATGAACAGGCAAAAAAATTGTTGTACCAGATGCCAAGCAGCGCCAGAAGAACAGGTATATTACGGTCAAGTGGCTCCTGGACAAAATGCTCATCCATGGCATAAGCGCCGTCAAGAAGCTCCTGAAAATGGTCAAAACCGAGGAAAAGTGCTATTGAAAGACCAATAGAAGACCAGAGGGAGTAACGCCCACCAACCCAGTCCCAGAATCGGAACATGTTGGCCTCATCAATACCAAACTCAACAACCTTGGCGCGATTGGTTGAAACTGCCACAAAATGGCGGGCAATATGCGATGCTTCCCGGGCGTGATTCAAAAACCATTCGCGGGCGGTCATGGCATTTGTCAGGGTCTCCTGAGTGGTAAAAGTTTTGGAGGCAATGATAAAGAGTGTGGTTTCAGGATCAAGCTTTTTGAGAGTCTCGCTGACATGGGTGCCATCAATATTTGAAACAAAATGAACCTGAAGCTGACCGTGGGCAAAGGGGCGGAGCGCTTCGGTCACCATATACGGACCAAGATCAGAACCGCCAATACCGATATTGACCACATCAGTCATCCGTTTGCCTGTAAAGCCCGTCCAGCTTCCTGAAATAACCCGCTCGCAGCAATCTTTCATCTGGCCAAGCACCTCAGCAATTTCCGTTGAGAGATCGAGCCCATCGACTTGAAGCTTGTAACCTGGTGGCCTGCGCAATGCCGTATGCAACACCGCCCGGCGTTCAGTGACATTTATCGTCTCGCCCTTAAACATGTCATCACGCTTTTTCTCCACCCCGGCATGGCGCGCCAACTCAAGCAGCAGCTCCATGGTTCCCGAAGTGATCCTGTTTTTTGAATAATCAAACAAAAATCCCTTCCATTGCGTGGAGAAACGTTCAAAACGCGCAGGGTCTTCACAAAACATCTCACTCATCTGCAGAGTCTCAATCTCAAGCTGGTGTGCCTGAAGTTCGCGCCAGACGACGCTTTTTGACAAATCCATGATATATGTGTTCCTGTTTTACAGTGTTAAGCCAAATATGAGCGGTACAACTGAATAAATTCAATAGGGAATATAGCGCAACATCAAGGTACAACCATGACCATCACACTCAAGCGCAACTATTTCAGCAATGCTTTGGATAATGTAGAGACCGCGACCAGATAATTTGAAAAGATGCAGAGGAGTCACAGGACTGGGCTGTTCTTGGGGGTTGAACCCTTTCCCGCAGTCCTTGATGAAAGCCAGCAACGTATTGGCTGTGGCAATCAGCCTGCACGATACCGACAAATCTTCCCGCCCGCCATTACCATGTTTAATGGCATTGACAAAAGCCTCTTTCATGCTCAACTGAAGTGCTTCAATAAAAAGAGCGCTGTATCGCTCACGTTTCGCAAATGTTGCAATAAAACCGTTCAACAGTTCATACTCTGCATACCTGCCAGGCAAAACAATATCAGCACAACTCATGATACAGGCTCCATCCTCAAGTAAGATTTAAAGCATTATTTCTTAATTTACAACGAAACGTATACAGCGCAAAACTCCCTGAAGAAAAAGCGCAAAAAGGGGAGACAACATAAGAGTATTAATCAAAAACAACCTTATGCCTTATTTTTTTATAATTTTATTATATTATTCCATTGTTTACAATAATTGGCAGGGGATTATTAAAAAAAAGAGAATGGAAATCTTGCACTTAATCAGACACAAGGATTAAACACTATGAAAAAAACAGCAAAACTTCTCACACTCGCTGTCGCACTTGTTGCGGGACTCGGTACAACAGCTCAGGCTGAAGGATTTAAAGTAGGCTCAGATATTGTCAGCAGTTATGTATGGAGAGGTGGAGAACTTGGCAACTCTCCGGCGATTCAGCCAGCCCTTTCTTATACCTGCCCAAAAACAGGAATTACTGCTGGCGCTTGGGGATCTTATGCGGTCAGTGAAAGTGCCAGCAGCAAAAGATACAAAGAGACAGACCTCTACGTAACCCTGCCAGCAGGCCCTTTCAGTCTGACAGTAACCGACTACTATACAGGAACGGAAGATCAAAGAACGTTTGATTTCAGCAACAAAGGAACAAACGTTATTGAACTCAGTGTTGCCTATGCAAAAGATAACCTCACCCTTCTTGCGGCCATTAACGTCGCAGGCTCGGAAGGTGACGCTGCTGCAAACACAACCGGGGTTAAAAATGCAAAATACTGTGAAGTCGGGTACAAGTTCTATGACAAAGATGGCTATACTGCCAAAGCTGTTCTCGGAGCTGGGGATGAAGACTGTTATGGCGATCAATATGGGGTGAGTAAAAACAATGCCATTGCCTTGGTCAACACCGGCATATCGGTCTCAAAAGATCGCTATACCGCATCATACGTCTACAATCCTGACACAGAAAAATCAACCCTTCTCTTCATGGCATCGTTCTGACATATCAGGTAAAATCTGTCAGGTTTCTTGCATCCGGGAGCGCCGAGCTGGAGCTCGGCGCTCCCGGGTAGGTACATCCTCACCAAATCACTTCCGAATCGACGGGAGAGAACCTCGGAGCCTATAGAGCAGCCTCATAAATAACATACTCTTTGTAGGGAGTCCCGCCAATCACCTTTGCCAGCTTGCTCATCGCCTCGTTTGCCTTCAGCACCCAGCTCATCTCACTCGCCTGAATGCCATGTTTACCACCATAATCAGCAACCTCGGCATTCATGATACTATCGACACCTTTGTTGCGATACTCGGGCAAAACACCCATCACGATGGTACGCACCATGGTAATGTTGCGACTGAACCAGAGATATTTGAGAAGCCCAAGAGGCGAAAAAGGGTTGCCATTCACATGCTTGAGAGCCTGATTAACATCGGGTAGCGAGAGTGAAAAACCGACCGTACGCTTGTTACGATCTTCAACGAAATAGATGTAATTGGGATTTGCAATGGGCTTGAGACTTTTTCCAAGAAAATAGAACTCCTTGTCGGTCATGGGCACAAACCCCCAGTTTTTCTCCCACGCACTGTTATAGATCTCCCGCATACGAGCAACCTCCCCGTCAAAATCTTTCATGTTCATGGTGCGTATCGTCAACCCTTCCCGCTTCTTGACATGGTCAGCTATACGGCGCAGACGCTCAATATCAATACTCTCCTGATCGATATACCAGGCAAGCAGCTCCTGACCGATGTGATGTCCACTCTTCAGGACAAGGTCGTTATAATAGGGGGGATTGTACAGCATGAGAAAAACCGGCGGGCTGTCATATCCTCTGGTCAACATACCGCACTGGTCGTTCATGGATGGACTGACTGGCCCGCGCATGGCAGTAAGTCCCTTTTTTTTCAGCCACCCGCCCGAAGCTTCAAAAAGGGCATTGGCAACCTCCTGATCATTGATACACTCAAAAAAGCCCCAGAACCCAACCTTGTCGTGATGCACCTCATTGTGACGGCGATTTTCAACCGCCGCAATTGTCCCCGCCATAACACCATCATTCCATGCAGTAAACATTGCCAGATCAGCATGTTCGTACAGGGGAAACACCTTTGTATCAAGTGTTTTCATGTAATCATCAATAACCGGAGGAACCCAATTTTTATTGAGTTCAGGATCGTTGCGGTAGACCTGCCACGCAAAGGTTATAAACGCTCTTTTCTCTTTATTATTGCGAACCTGCCGTATCTCTATTGCCATACTCTCCCCCTTCAAATGACAAGATTATGCATAACTGCCGCCCCTGCCCGAAGCATACCTTCAGTCTCCTCCCAGGCCAGACACTCATCGGTGATCGACACACCGTACATCAGTTTATCAGGATCTTCAGGAAATGGCTGGTTTCCACTGTAGAGATTACTCTCTATCATAACACCAACAACACTTTTATTGCCAGCCTCTTTCTGTTTCAAAACATGTTCCCATACAGTCAACTGTCGTTCATGTTTTTTCCCCGAATTGGCATGACTGCAATCAACAAGCAGCGACTGCTGCAAACCAGCCTTGCCAAGCAACAACTCAGAAGCAGCAATACTCTCCTCATCATAATTAGGATGCTGGCCTCCACGCAGCACAAGATGACCAAACGGATTACCTTTGGTGGTAATAACGCTGCTGTACCCATCCTGGTCAATCCCAAGAAAACTGTGCGGATGCATGGCTGAACGAATTGCATCAACCGCCACACCAAGCCTGCCATCCGTCGAATTTTTGAACCCGACAGGCATAGAGAGACCACTGGCCATCTGACGATGCGTCTGTGACTCAATCGTCCTGGCGCCGATTGCTGCCCAGCTCACCACATCAGCCACATACTGAGGAGATATGGGATCAAGAAATTCAGTGGCCGCCGGGAGCCCCATCTCATTGATCTCGATGAGAAGCTTGCGCGCATGAAAAAGTCCGTGTTCAATATCGTAGGTATCATCCAGATGGGGATCGTTGATGAACCCCTTCCATCCGACAGTGGTACGGGGCTTTTCAAAATAGACCCTCATCATGATACAGAGTTCATGCTGAAGCTCCTTGCGCAACAGGGCAAGTCTTTTGGCATACTCACGAGCTGCATCCACATCATGGATGGAGCAGGGCCCCACAATCACCAGCAACCGGCCATCTTTGCCGGTTAAAATATGTTCAACTTCACGACGCCCGACTGTTACCGTAGCGGCCACCTGTTCATCCACCGGCAACAACCCCTTGAGCTCTCCTGGTGAAGGAAGTCGAATAATTCGCGAAACTCTTAAATCATGTAACTGTTCCATCCGTTTTACATCTATAATAACATCACTAATAATATCACTAAAATTACAGTATACAAGATAAAAAAAACCACCAGATATATCATAGTGCAGTATCCATACCGCTCCATTTCTGAAAACAGGATAAACTCCTGCACAAGGCCATAGAGCGGCAAAATTTCCTTATATTAACCCTCAATCATACAAATTGCAGGCAATTCAAATCATCTATACGAGAAATATGAAGATACTGATCACTGACGGTGTTGATCCCCAATGCGCTCAAATCCTCACACAAAACGGTTTTGACGTAACCGAGCGACCAAAAATAAGCAAGGAAGAGCTTAAAGAGATTATCGGGGACTTTGACAAGCTCATCGTCCGAAGCGCAACCAAAGTTACCGCTGAAATTCTGGAATGTGGTGCCAAACTCAATCTGATCGGAAGAGCCGGAGCAGGAGTTGACAACATTGACCTTGAGGCCGCAACCCGCAAAGGGGTTATTGTGATGAATACTCCCGGGGGCAATACCGTTTCTGCCGCAGAGCACACCTGCGCCATGATGCTTGCCGCCGCACGCCACATTCCGCAGGCAACTGCAGACCTGAAGCAGGGCCACTGGAACAAAACAAAATTCAGCGGAGTGGAGCTTGAAGGCAAAACCCTCTCCATCATCGGTCTTGGAAAAATCGGACGTGAAGTTGCCTCCCGGATGCAGGCATTCGGCATGAAAACCATTGCCTACGACCCGATGATCCCCGACGAATATGCTGCTCAGCTCAATATTGATCTTCTTCCCCTGCATGAGAATTTTATCCATGCCGACTTCATCACCATCCACTCATCACTCAACGAATCAACTCGCAATCTCATTGCCAAAGAGACGTTTGAGCTGATGAAAGAGGGTGTTATTATTGTCAACTGTGCCAGAGGGGGGATCATTAACGAAGCCGACCTTGCTGAAGCCATTATATCAGGCAAAGTGGCCGCAGTAGCGCTTGATGTTTTTGAAAAAGAGCCGGTCGACCCCGACAACCCTCTACTGAAACTCGAACAGGTGATTGCCACGCCGCATATTGCCGCATCAACTGCTGAAGCACAGCAAAAGGTGGCCATTCAGATTGCTGAACAGATCGTCGAATGGAGGCGGACAGGAAAACTTGAGGGGGCCGTCAACGCATCGGCCGTCGAACTGGCCCAGGTTCCCGGCGTACAATCCTATCTCAACCTTGCCGAAAAACTCGGAGCAACACTCGCTCAGATGACACCGGTTGATGCCCACAAGATGACTGTCAGAACCTCCGGTGAGTTCCTCCACAAATTCAATGAGGTGATCACCGCTGCTGCCCTCAAAGGGTTTCTTGACATCAGGCAGTCGAAAGATACCAACTACATCAACGCGTTCACCATGGCCAGAGAGTGCGGCATCAGCCTGAACCAGAAGTTTGAGAAGGAGAACCTCGACTACACCAACCTTATCCGCATAGAGCTCGAAAATGACACCACCAAACGGATGATCGGCGGAACAGTCTTTGGCGACAAAGAGGTACGCATTGTGATGATCGACCAGTTTCTTGTAGAGTTCAAGCCGGAAGGCAATATTATCATCTACAACAATGCCGACAAACCCGGCGTTATCGCCCATGTCACCCAACTACTGCTGCTGCACAATCTGAATGTTGCTTATGTAGCCCTCTCAAGGGATGAAGAGAAAAAGGTGGCCATGACCGCCATTGTTGTTGATGGTGATGTTACCCGTGACCTGCTTGATGAGATAAGAGGAGTCAACGGCGTTGAGGTGGCTCACCTTGTATCCCTCTGAACGTTGACAACATGTCAATAAAAAAACCTGCCTTTTTGAGCAGGTTTTTTTATTGCAACAGATCAAACAGGTTACCTGGCAGCTTTTTCAAAATCAATGCTGAGCCACTTATCTTCGTAGGATGCACCGGTGGACTCCATACCTGCAAGGAAAATTGGCAGGACCACAATCTTCTGATAATCACCGATACGAATAGTGAGGTCATCACCAAGCTTGAGAATTTTTGGTTCAAGCCCCATATTCTCCATAAACGGCAATCTCACGCGCACCTTATAGTGCCCTTCAGAGACCTTTGAAATATCAATCGGGTTCTCGGTAAAGAAGACATCAAGCGGATTCTTCTCTTCATACACCTTCTCACCCACCCGGCGAAGCATGGCCAACCCCACAACCTCATCATCAAACAGTGGCACTTCAGCAATCGGAATAGGCGCAAAAGCCTCCTCAATCTGCTCAATATACTTCTGCTGAATAGCACGCCATTTCTGGAAGTAAGGATCCGGGCTCTGATCGGGCATGACACGGTTAATGGTAATACGATCAACCGTAATGCCGTACAGGTTAAGATAGGTCAAGGCTCGCATCGACTCCTTGATAACCATCTTTTCAGGGTTCATGACAAGGCGCATCGTTGTTTTGGAGCCATCAGCAAGCAGGTCAATAATACCTTCGGTTGAAGAGAAGAGGTTGTCAACCTTTTCGTACACCTCTACAGGAGCTACAAAATCGTTTATCTTGTTGACTTTCTTGGCAAGAGGCCTGATCACCGGCTTCACCATGAACTTCTCAACATTACGAATCATCTTGATAAACCATCCGAAGGTTTCAGGCAGCGAGAGGAGACGAAGCGTTTCGCCGGTAGGCGCACAGTCCACAACAAGAAGATCGTATTCATTCTGTTCATTATAACGCTTGATATAGGAGAGCGAAAAGAGCTCCTCCATTCCAGGCAGCACACCCATCTCTTCAGCATAAACACCTTCAATACCACGGGCCGCCATCAAGTGAGCAAAGTGCTCTCTGACAACATCCCAGTTCAGATTGAGATCACCGAAAACGCTCACCTCCTGACCCCAAAGATTTTCACAAATTTTGACAGGCGAAGGCCCTAACTTGACATCAAGCGAGTCACCCAGACTGTGTGCCGGATCGGTAGACATAATCAGTGTCTTGTACCCCATATCCGCTGCCCTCAGCGCCGTTGCTGCAGCAATTGAGGTTTTACCAACGCCTCCCTTTCCGGTAAAAATGATATTACGCATACGTTTTAATGATTGCTCATTTAAAAAATTATTGAATTAACTCGATCCGTGCCAGCAAAGATAATAATAATATCCTTTAATTGAACATGAAAACAATTCATATAAGCGCCCCGCAACTCAATTCCGTTACCATTATCGATGCCGTTTCCTGGACGAACGAGCACTCTTTGCTTTTGATGCCTTTGGTTTTTTTGACCTGGATAACCTCTTTGATTCAGTACGCTCCTGTTTCACGCTCACGGTTGTCTCAACCTTGAGCCGGGTGCCGACAGCAAGCGCTCTCTTTCGGCCCAGACGATTCAACGCTGAGAGACGCTCAACACTCATGCCATATTGTTCAGCAACAGAGGCAAGAGTCTCCCCTTTTTTCACCCGGTAACGCTGTATCACCTTCGTCAGAGACTCAGCACGGGAGTCGGAAGCAGAAGCGCCAAAAACAATCAGCCTCTGGCCGGGAGTAACATCAGCATCCTTCAGCTTGTTCCAGGCGATAAGCTGACTGATATAGATGCGGTACAATCTGGCAATGGATCCAAGAGTCTCGCCCGCCTCTACAATATGAACCTTCTCCGTTTTGCCATCAGCCCCCTGCAGAGTCGAGCCACCCTGAAGACTCCTTGCTCGGGCAAGTAGCTCATCGCGTTCAAGGGTTTTTGCTGATTTCCAGGCATAAATTTCCCCTTCCCGCTTCTGAAATGAAACAGTATACTTCTTAGGCAATCTGAGAATATTCGGGGCACCAACTGCGGCCGGAATAATGCCAAGTTTATACTGCGGATTAAGAAACTGAAGATCAGCCGCAGGCACACCTGTGATCTCGGAGATCTGCTCAAACGATACAAGGCGGGAGGTGCGCAGTGTATCGACATCCTGATAAAGATAGCCGGGCTCAACAGGTCGAATATTATGCTCGCTGTAATAATTCATGATATAGTTAACCGCTATAAAGGCGGGAACATATCCCCTGGTTTCGGCTGGAAGATAATCCAGTATGGCCCAGTAATCCTTTACCCCGCCAGCTTTCCTGATCGCTTTGTTGACATTGCCGGGACCACAATTATAGGCTGCAAGGGCAAGAAGCCAGTCTCCATAAATAGTGTGGAGATCTCTCAGATGCTTGCTTGCGGCTACGGTTGCTTTATAGGGATCGTAACGATCCTCAATAAACGAAGTAGACTCCAGGCCATACATCTTGCCCGTGCCATACATGAATTGCCACAAACCTTTTGCTCCCGCCGAAGAGACTGCCGCAGGGTTGAGGGCGGACTCAACAATAGCCAGATACTTCATCTCAAGAGGAACATTTGCCCCATCAAGTTGCTCCTCAAAAAGAGGGAAATAGAGTCTCGACAATCCAAGAATTTTCGCAGTCATGCCTCTCCGTTCAACGGCATAGGCCCTGATAAATCCCTTGACCTGAGCGTTGTAGACAAAACGGATTGGTGTCTTTGTATTCAGCGATGCAATCCTTGCCGCATAAGTAGAATCGTTATACTGCGGCACAAAATTTGCGGGAAATCCAAATTTGTTTACCTCTTTTGATGGCCCGGAGAAGTGTTCATCCTTAAAATAGGTTGCATTGACCAGGCTATCAAGCATATCGGAAACCGATGACTGGCTGACCAACACTTTATCGACAGGCAGAACCGGCTGCTCAACAGCACAGACCGGCAAAACCAACAACTGGAAAAAAAGCGCTGCAGCCAACACTCTGAACTTCCTACGTAAAAGTATGATTTTCACAAGCCGCAGTTTGATTAGAGAATTTTTATAACATAAAAACAGTTCCAGACTATTACAATAACCATTTACTTATTATGGGTCAGTATCTCGCCTCCCAGAGAAAAAGACCGGCAGGAGGCGCTGGATTTAATTGAAAGGTCACCACACCCGTTTCCAGCATTCGGCTAAACTCGTCAACTGAGAGCAGACCCTTGCCAGCGCTTGTCATCGCATCCACAAGATAGCGCACCATACTTCTCAAAAACCGGTTCGCCGAAATCTGAAAAACAAGAAACCTGCGATCACGATACCATCTGCAATCACGCACATGGCAGATTCGTCCGGGATTATCACGATCTTCCTTTGAAAAGGCGGTGAAATCGTGAACACCCTCAATCAATGCCGCAATCTGGCGCATAACGACAACATCAAGCGGACCAGAGGAACAGCCAGCAAAGCGACCATAAATCGCCGACGGCTTCTCTACCATAAAATAGCGATATTGCCTCTCTTTCGCACTATGCCGGGCATGAAAATCCGTAGAGACCTCAAGGGGATTGGTTACTCGAATGGTTGCTGGCAAAAGGGAGTTCAGCGAATGCACAATTCTCGACGGTTCCATTGAGGAGTGCGTCACAAAGTTAGCCGTCTGCTCGCGGGCATGAACCCCTTTATCGGTTCTGCCAGCAGCAGCAAGAGTGACTGGCTCCTGCAGAATCATCCGAAGCGCCGCCTCAATCTCCCCCTGTACCGTCATAATCCCGCGGGACTGCCTCTGCCACCCGGCAAAGGAGGAACCATCATATTCAACCATCATCCTGATATTTTTCATCTGGGGGAGGTTATTCGTTTCACAGAGTCACCTCTAATTTAGTACATTCCATTCTGAAAAAGGTTATCATTTTTCCAGCATTTCTCATCCAGAAAAACAGAGTATCACATTGCGGACAAACCATCTTGAAGCGCTTCTTCTGGCACTCAAACGCCTGCCCAATCACATCACAGAAAAGTCATACAGAGTACCTGCCTTGTGGTGCGGCACAGCAAACGGAACAGAGGAGGTTAATCCTGCCATATATTACAGCCGGATCCTGGAACAGATCCTCAACAACACACCGATCAACCCATCGTCATCAGGTTCGGGCGAGTGGCGAAATGGCGCTGTGGTCTATAACCTCTTCATTCGCCTCACAACCGCTTTTGACCATAATGGCGACGGTGCCATAAGCCTGGAACCACTCGAATCCGGCTTCAGGGAGACCGGCACACTGTTGAAAGCCATTGCTCTCCTCCCCTATATAAAAAATCTGGGAGTCAATACACTCTACCTGCTCCCTGTCACCGAAATTGGCAGTGAGAGCCGAAAAGGCTCTTTAGGATCACCTTATGCCATAAAAAACCCACGCAAACTCGATCCACTGCTTGACGAACCGGCACTCGGACTTTCGGCAGAGACTCTTCTCAAAGCCTTTGTCGAAGCGGCTCATCTGCTTGAGATGCACGTGGTGCTTGAATTTGTCTTCAGAACAACCGCGATTGACAGCAGTTGGATAACAGAACATCCCGAGTGGTTTTACTGGCTGAAAGAGCACGACACTCCCGGCACTTTTGGCCGCCCGCACTTTGATCGGGGTACACTCAGCAGAATTTATGAGCTGGTTGAACACCATCAGATGCACAACCTCCCTGCTCCATCAAGCGACTACCGTGACCAGTTCATTGCGCCACCGGCCGTCGTGCATGAAGAAAATGGAAAATTTATTGGCTCGACGGCGGACGGCACTCGCTGCCATATAGCCAGCGCCTTCTCCGACTGGCCGCCTGACGACCAGCAGCCAGCATGGAGTGATGTCACCTACCTCAAAATGCACACCCATGAGGCGTTCAACTATATGGCCTACAACACCATCCGGATGTACGACAGCGCTCTCGACAATCCCGAAACCTTCAACAGCAGCCTCTGGGATGAGATTGCCGGTATTATCCCCTGGTATGAGCAAGAGTATCAGATTGATGGTGCCATGATCGACATGGGCCACGCCCTGCCAACCCTCCTGAAACAGACCATCGTACGCATATCGCGCGAAAAACGGCCCGATTTCGCCTTCTGGGATGAAAACTTCAACCCCTCTCCTGAAATCCGCGACGAGGGATTCAATGCCGTGCTTGGCTCATTGCCATTTGTCATTCACGATATTGCCTTTATCAGGGGTCTGTTGAACCACCTGAACCGAACCGGTGTGGCGCTGCCATTTTTTGGAACCGGAGAAAACCACAACACCCCGCGCGTCTGCTTCCGCTATCCACGCCAGGAGGCTGGACGGAACTTCTCAACGTTTATCTTTACGCTCGGTGCCATGCTCCCTGCCATACCATTCCTCCAATCAGGGATGGAACTCTGTGAATGGCATCCGGTCAACCTCGGTCTTAACTTCACCGATGAAGATCGGGCGCTTTATCCACCCGAAACACTGCCACTTTTCAGCGCTTTCGCCTACGACTGGGAAAAGAGCAACGATCTCTTGCCACTCAATGGCTATATTGCAAAAATCCTGGAAATACGGGCCCGATACCTTGACCTTCTCCTCTGCGGAGAGGCGGGTTCAATGACCATCCCCTATACCAGTGAAGCCGAAATTTTTGCCGTGATGAGAAGCGCCGCCGGAAAAACACTCCTTTTTATCGGCAACAGCAATCTTTACGACGCACGAAGCGGCTTCCTTGAGTTCAGCATGGAGAGCTGCGAGCTGGACGACCTGATCAGCGAAAACTCTTTCCCGATTAAAGGGCACCGGCTTGAGGTGAGCTGCCAACCGGGAGAATGCATGATTTTTGAACTACCATAACTTTCACTAACCAAAGATTATTACCTTTATGGCTATTCTCATTGTAGGCTCTCTTGCCTTTGACGATATCGAAACCCCCTTCGGCAACTCCCTGAACACCCTTGGCGGTTCGTCCACCTACATTGCCCTCTCCGCCAGCTACTTTACCGACAAAATTCAAATCGTTGGTGTAGTTGGCTCCGACTTTGAGCAGCAGCATTTCGACCTGCTTCACTCGCGGCAGATCGACACCAAAGGAGTTCAGCAAATCGAAGATGGCAAAACATTTCGCTGGGCCGGACGCTACCACTACGACATGAACACCCGCGATACGCTCGATACCCAGTTGAACGTCTTCGCCGATTTCGACCCCGTTGTGCCCGAAGAGTACCGCAATGCTGAATTTGTCTGCCTCGGCAATATCGACCCTGAACTGCAGCTCAAGGTGCTCGGTCAGATCAGCAAACCAAAACTGGTGATCCTCGACACCATGAACTTCTGGATTGAGTCAAAACAGGAGGATTTGAAAAAAACCCTGCAGCATATCGATGTCTTCATCCTCAACGACAGCGAGGCACGCCTTCTCAGCGGCGATCCGAACCTCGTCAAGTCGGCACGAATCATCCGCGAGATGGGTCCGAAAACACTGATTATCAAAAAGGGCGAACATGGAGCGTTGCTCTTTACCGATAACGGCATCTTTGCTGCACCGGCCTTTCCGCTTGAGTCAATCTTCGACCCCACCGGTGCCGGCGACACCTTTGCCGGCGGCTTTCTCGGCCACCTCTCCCGTTGCGAAACCATCACCGATGTGGAGATGCGCCGCGCTGTGCTTTACGGAAGCGCCATGGCAAGCTTCTGCGTAGAAAAATTCGGCACAGAAAAGATTGCCGCGCTCGACCTGCTGGAGATCGAAGATCGTTACCAGAGCTTCCGTGAGCTTTCAAGAATTGACGAATAAACAGCGACCAGTATGGAGCAGCTCAACATACTTGACTACAGTTTCATTGTCGGCTACCTCCTGCTGACCCTTGTGATAGGGCTATGGTTTTCAAAGCGCGCCTCGGAGAGTGTGGGAGAGTTCTTTCTCTCCGGTCGCCAGCTCCCTTGGTGGATTGCCGGCACCGGCATGGTGGCCACCACCTTTGCCGCCGATACGCCGCTTGCCGTGGCAGGATTTGTGGCCAAAAACGGTATTGCCGGTAACTGGGTCTGGTGGACCTTTGTCTCGGGCGGGATGTTGACGGTCTTCTTTTTTGCACGGCTCTGGCGGCGAGCGGAAATACTAACCGATCTTGAGTTCATTGAGCTGCGCTACAGCGGCAAGGCGGCACGTTTTCTCCGTGGCTTCAAGGCGATCTATTTCGGCCTCTTTATCAACGCCGTTATTATCGGTTGGGTCAACCTTGCCATGTTCAAAATTATCCGCATCATGGTGCCGGAGCTGAACCCGGAGCTCACCATTGTTGCCCTCGTCCTCCTCACCACCTTCTATTCGGGTCTCTCAGGATTGTGGGGAGTCTCTATTACCGACGCAGTGCAGTTTGTCATTGCCATGACAGGCTGCATTATTCTTGCGGTTCTTGCGGTTCAGTCGCCCGTTGTGGTCTCTGCCGGAGGGCTCACCAAAGCGCTTCCCGCGTGGATGTTCGACTTCTTCCCCACCTTCACTTCATCATCTTCAGACAGAACCTTCACCGGTGCGGTGGCCCTTCCTTTCATCTCGTTTGCTGCCATGGCCTTTGTGCAGTGGTGGGCCTCCTGGTACCCCGGCTCCGAGCCTGGTGGAGGCGGCTACATTGCCCAGCGGATGATGAGTGCCAAAAACGAAAAACATTCGCTCCTTGCAACGCTCTGGTTTACTGTGGCCCATTATTGCCTGCGACCATGGCCATGGATCATCGTTGGTCTTGTCAGCCTTGTTATGTTTCCCGACCTTCCGATGAACCAGAAAGAGGATGGCTTTGTCTATGTCATGAAAGCTGTACTCCCACCGGGGCTGAAGGGGCTGCTTATTGCTGCATTTCTCGCAGCCTACATGTCAACACTCTCAACCCACCTCAACTGGGGCACAAGCTATCTCATCAATGACTTTTACAGACGATTTCTGAAAACAGACGGGAATGAAAAACACTATGTTACTGTCTCCAAAATAACCACCTTTCTGACGGCAGCCTTTGCCCTCTACATCACCTTCTTTGTGCTCGACACCATCACCGGTGCATGGGAATTTATTATCCAGTGCGGCGCCGGCACCGGCTTTGTGCTGATTCTCCGATGGTTCTGGTGGCGTATGAATGCCTGGTCGGAGATCACCTCCATGGTGGCTCCATTTCTCGCTTTCGGGTGGCTGCAGCTCTTTACCGATATCACCTTTCCCTTTTCGATATTTATCATCGTCGCTTTTACCATTGCGGCAACCCTCATGGTCACCTTTCTGACTCCCCCAACGGATCTCGCGCAGTTGGAAATATTCTATCGAACCACAAGGGTTGGCGGGGTGCTGTGGAAAAAGGTCTCCAACAATCTGCCTGATGTAGTGTCAGACACCGGTTTTGGCATGCTTTTTGTTGACTGGGCACTCGGCATCGTCATGATCTACACCATCCTCTTTGGCACCGGGAGAGTGATCTTTGGAGATACCATGCAGGGAGTACTCTTTCTCGGTGCCGGGGTGGTTGCGGGGTCACTGATCTTTGCAGATCTCAACCGACGCGGCTGGAACACACTCAACTGACAACGTAATTTATGGGACAACCAACCCTTATCCTTGCCTCGAATTCACCAAGAAGGCGCTCAATTCTCTCGCTGACACAGATCCCTTTTGAGACGGTCTCCGTCGATACTTCGGAAATTCTCGATTCGACACTTTCGATTGAGGAGAATGTCACCCATCTTGCTTATGAAAAGGCGCTGGCAGCATTAGCGCATGGGCAGGGGCGCAACACCATTACGCTGGCGGCTGATACGGTTGTAGCAAAAGGGAATCAGATCTTCGAAAAACCATCGGGGTTTGATGAGGCGTTCCAGATGGTTAAAAGTCTTCAAAACCGCTCGCACCGGGTCTACACCGGCTTTGTGCTTCTCTCGGGCAAGAAGAGCCATACCGAATGCGTTTGCACCACTGTTGAGCTTGAGCCCATGTCTGATCAGGAGATAGAGCGCTACATCCTCTCGGAGGAGCCTTACGACAAAGCGGGAGGCTATGGCATCCAGGATCCACTTCTGGCCTGTTATGTCAAACGGATTGAGGGGTGCTACCATAATGTTGTGGGGCTGCCACTCTCTCGGGTCTGGAAAGCGCTCAAGGCATTCTGACAAGCTCAGACACTATTTCAGCCAAGGCGAAATTTTATTAAATGAGCGAAAAGAGAATATTTTATGCTTGGGGTTTTATGCGCACGACACCTCATTTTCAGACAACATCCTGTATGCTTGAGATCAGGAGCAACAGAAGAGAGGACGACAAAACGGTACGAAAGAAATAACCCCGTTAACATATCGTTAAAGCGGGGCTATTGGCAAGTATTTGATTTGGGCTAAATAGCATTCAATGGAGCGTTATCCCAAACATCGCTGAGCCATATTTGGATATATCGGAGAGTGGAGTAAAGAAAAGGCCAAAATAAAGCGTGAGGAACATCAGCACCGCCATCAACACCTGGGCAAAAATACCTGGATTCATCTCCTTGCCATCACTCTGGCTCGACTCACGGAGATACATGTTCAACGGAATCAGCATATAGTAGTAGAGTGAGATGACACTGGTCATGATGCCGATAAGTGCAAGCCAAAGATAGAGTGAACCTTTGGCAAGAAGCGCCGAGAAGATCATCAACTTGCCAATAAAGCCAAGTGTTGGAGGAAGACCAACCAGGGAGACAAGAAAAACCGTCATTGCGGCAGCCGCTAGAGGCATTTGTTTGCCCAGTCCACGGTAATCATCCAGATGTTCGCTACCGGTCTTGTTGGCAATCAGAATAACCACATAAAAGGCTCCGAAATTCATCAGAAAATAGGAGAGTAGATAGAAGAGCGTGGCCTGGGTGCCAAACTTGCCCATCACAATAATACCAAGGAGCAGATAGCCTGCGTGGGCAATGGAGGAGTAGGCAAGCATACGCTTGACATTCTTCTGCCAGAGGGCCACAACGTTGCCATAAATCATGGAACCAACGGAAAGTACAAGAAGTATCATCACCCAGTCAATGCCGGTTTGAGCTGAGAGGGCGTGCGGTATGGCGATAGAGAAGAATCGCATGAGCAAGGCTACGCCGGCAGCCTTGGAAGCAACAGAGAGATATGCGGTAACCGGAGTAGGTGCACCTTCATAAACATCCGGCGACCAGAAGTGAAAGGGAACTGCGCCAATCTTATAGCCAAAGCCAGCAATAATCAGAAGCGACGACAACATCAGGACGAGCGAATGCGCATTGCCCTGGGCAGCAATCACAGTGCCGATTTTAATCAAATTAGTCTCGCCGGTGAGGCCGTAAATCAACGAAAAACCGTAGACCATCAGACCGGATGAGACAGCCCCATAGACGAGGTACTTCAAAGCTGCTTCCGAAGAGCGGGGGTTACGCTTGAAATAACCGGTAAGAATATACGCCGAGAAGCTGACCAACTCCATTGAGAGGAAAATCATCATCAAATCAGCCGAAGAGGCCATCATGACCATACCGATAACCATCGAAACAATCAGGGCGTAATACTCACCCATACTCTTCGCCTCAGCCTCAAACTGCTCATCAGCCACCGTCAGTATGACGGCAAAAATCCCTGAGAGCACAAAAAAGTACTTGAAAAAGAGTGCAAACTCGTCGATCACATACATCCCAAAGAAAAACTCACCCGATTGGAGGCACTGCTGCTGGTAGATAAAGAAAAAGCTCCCGGTAAGCCCTGCAAGGGTGCTGATGGCGAGCAGATTATTTTTTCTGCCTTGAGCTACCAGATCAACCACGATCAGCAGCATAAAAAGCAATGAGAGATAAATTTCAGGTATAAAAAATCCGACACTCACTTTCAGACTTGCGATGATACCCTGGATTTCAGCACCTGTTGGCAGCTCAAACATAATTCTCTTGTTTATTCTTTAATCCTCTCTCTAAGATTCAATGAGATCACAGTTGCGATAAAACGACCGGCGAAAGCACTTCGACAAGTTTGTTGATGCTTGAGGTCAACATCCCAAGCACAGGCATTGGATAGACTCCAAGCACTACGGTGATAATGAGCAACGGAACCAGCATGGCGAGCTCACGACCATCAAGATCAATCTTACCCTTCCAGTCGTGGAAATGTATATGCTCATGCCCATCCTCATCGGCTATAAGATCGTAGGCAGCATCGGGCTTTCTCTGCCCCAGAAACATCCTCTGGAGAGACCAGAGCAGGTAGGCTGCACCAAAGACTATACCCAGAACAGAGACCATGGCAATATAACGGGTTGTCACAGAGCTGAAGGCACCAACAAAAACGAGCGCTTCAGAGATGAAGCCACTAAGCCCAGGAAGACCCAGTGAAGCAAACCAGGCAACGGTTACAAATGCAGCATAATGGGGCATGTACGATGCAAGGCCACCGAACTTGTCGATCTGGCGGGTATGGGCACGATCATAAATGACACCGACCAGCAGGAAGAGCATGGCGGTAATGGTTCCATGGTTGAACATCTGATAGAGCGCACCAACCATCCCCTCACTGTTGCCTGCAGAGAGACCAAGGAGCACATAGCCCATATGGCTGATGGAGGAGTAGGCAACCATCTTCTTGAGATCCTGCTGGGCCAGGGCACACATTGCTCCATAAATAATATTGATGGCACCAAAGATACCAATCACATACATCCCTGCATGAAAAACTTCCGGGAAAATCGGGAAGTTGATACGAATCATCCCGTAGGTGCCAAGCTTCAACAGAACGCCAGCAAGAATAACGGAAATAGGGGTAGGCGCTTCAACGTGGGCATCAGGCAACCAGGTGTGGAACGGAAACATCGGCACCTTGATGGCAAATCCAATAAAGAGCACAATAAAGGAGATATACCGCCACATCACATTATTGGGGCCAAGAATTGAGTCTTTGATAAAGTTGCTCTGGGTAGCCATGGCAACAAGACTGAAGGTGTGGTTGCCTGTAACGGGATCGGTAACGCTGAAGTAGAGACCAATCATCACCAGCAGCATGAAGACTGAACCAAAAAGGGTGTAGAGGAAAAACTTGATGGCTGCATATTCGCGGTTTGGTCCACCCCAGATACCGATAAGAAAGTACATCGGCAGAAGCATCACCTCCCAAAAGACGTAGAACAGAAAGAAATCAAGTGCCACAAAGCAGCCCATCATGGCCGAAGCGAGCAGGTTGTAAAGAATGAAGTAGCCTTTGACCTGCTTCTGGATTGTCCAGCTTGAAAGAACACCTATTGCCGAGACCAGGGCGGTAAGAATGACCATGGTGACTGATATTCCGTCAACACCGAGAAAATATTCAATATTGAGCGGGCCAAATCCTGCCAGATCAAGATTGATCCAGGGAAGCCGCTCAACGAACTGGAAAGAGCCGAGAGGGCTCCCTCCAGGCCCGGCAGTAATTCCAGGCAGAGCGGGATTATAATCTCTCCAGATCAGAACTGCCAGCACTCCCTGGGCAAGCGCCGCAAGCAGTGAAACAATTCTGATTATCTGCTTTTGCGATGAAGGCACGGCGAGAATAATCAGACCGGCGATGATTGGCAGAAAAACAATTAAACTCAGCATGTTCCGTATCTGTAAGTTTTCTGATTGAAAGTAAATCTTTATTAAAAATCGAGGAATCTCTTAATGAATCAGTTGTGTAACGTAAAAAACAAAGTAACCAAATACAAGAACAAGGAGCATGATCACATAGCTCTGAACCTTTCCCGTCTGAAATTTTCGTAGAACAGCTCCAGTGGTATTAACCGTAAAGGCGGTAAAATTAACGGCCCCATCAACCACATACTTGTCGAAACTGTTATTGAGGAAGGCGAACTTCTTCACCAGGGTGGCGACACCGTTCACAATACCATCAACAATATGGATATCGAACCAGGTGAGCAACCTTGCCACGACCATTGAACCTTTGATAAAGGTGGCATCATAAATCTCATCCCAGTACCACTTGTTGAGTGAAAAAAGGTAGAGTGGCCTGATGGCAAGCGCTGTTTTATCGGGGTCAATAATCCGGAAGACATAGACAATCAAGGCAAGTGACAAACCAAGCACAACCATGATGCTGGAGATATAAATTGCAGTGTAGTGGGCTGCATGACCGGCATGTACAACCTCAGCCTGACGTGGATCGGAGTAGCTGTGGCCACCCTTCGCTTCGCCGTGTGATGCGGCTGCTGGGGCAGCGCCATGTTCACCGGATACGGCTGCCGCTTCGCCATGCAATGCTGGCGCTGGAGTCTCTGCAAGCTGCGGAGCTACAACTCCAGCAAGCATCGATCCCTTCTGGGGGTTGGCTGCGCCGACCACTGTTGGGGGCGTTGGAATCATCTTCATGAACCACCCCTTTCCACCATCAAGCGGATCGGGGGAATAGACAAAGAATACTGAAAGCGCTGCGAGAATAACGAGTGGTGCTCTCATATTCCAGGATACTTCGTGTACTCCGTGCTCTGCATGATGGTCATCGCTATGCGCATCGTGACTGGCATGAGCATGGTGGCCAGCATGAGTGTCCTCAACAACTGGTTTGAGATGGGTGCGGCTCTCACCAAAAAAGACCAGCCATATCTGACGGCCCATGTAGAAGGCGGTCAGCATGGCAGAGAAGAATCCAAGAACAGGAATAAGAAAGAATAAACCGCCTCCCTCTACATTGGCAAAACCAATAGCTCCGGCAAGAATCGCATCTTTGCTGAGAAAGCCGCTGGTGAGCGGAAGGCCAGCAAGGGCAAGCGTTGCAAGGGTAAAGGTTGCAAAGGTCCATGGCATATTTTTACGAAGACCACCCATCCAGCGCATATCCTGCTCGTGGTGCATGGCGTGAATGATGGCACCTGAGCCGAGGAAGAGGCATGCCTTGAAGAAGGCGTGCGTCACCAGATGAAAGAGTGCTGCGGAGTATGCACCAACGCCAAGACCAAGCACCATGTAGCCAAGCTGTGAAACCGTTGAATAGGCGAGAACCCGTTTGATGTCGTGCTGGGTGATGGCAATAGTGGCAGCCATGAAGGCGGTAAAGGCTCCTATAAAAGCGATCACGTGGAGCGCGTCAGGGGTAAGGAGAACAAAGATTCGGGCCACAAAATAGACTCCTGCTGCAACCATGGTGGCGGCATGGATAAGGGCGGAGACTGGAGTTGGGCCCTCCATGGCATCAGGCAACCATACGTGGAGCGGGAACTGGGCTGATTTACCGACGCAACCCATGAAAAGAAGGATACCAGCAGCGGTAAGCCAAGCGTTGGAGAGCCCGAATTTGCCTGCAGCAAGGTTGGCATAGATCTCGGAAAAGCTGAAGGTGTGGAACTGGGAGTAGAGAATCAGAATGCCAAGCCACATACCAATATCGCCGACACGATTGGCAAGAAAGGCCTTTTTCTGGGCATCGGCAGCGCTCTGTTTCTCAAAGAAGAATCCGATGAGCAGGTAGGAGGAGAGACCCACAAGCTCCCAGAAGATATAGATAGAGAAGAGGTTGTCGGAGAGAACAATACCGAGCATGGAGAAGGTGAAGATTCCGAGAAAGGCGAAGTAACGGCCATAATTCTTGTCTCCCGCCATATACCCTGTAGAGTAGAGGTGGACAAGAAGACTGATAAGGGTGACCATCGCCAGCATAATGGAGGTGAGATTGTCGATCACCACGCCCATCTTAATCTGGAGCGGACCAACACCGGGAACATTGCCAAGATCCAGCCAGGTAAAGTCCCAAGCAATCCTGAAAGCCGGGTCATAAGCCTGTACCACAACCTGCCAAAAAATAAAGAGCGAGATTGCAAACGCTGTTCCAAGTATCCCTACCCCTACAAAATCGCCTCTGCGCGGCAGTTTGCGATTAAAGAAAATAAGAATGACAAACGAGAGCAGCGGCAGCAGCAGTACGACTATTGATAACTTAATTAAACTGTGCATGTTCTTGGTGATGGTTACACAAATAAATTAAAACTTCTTACTCTTTCATGCTGTCAATACTCGAAACATCTACACTCTTGAAAATCTTGAAGATGTTGATCACTATAGCAAGGGCAATAGCCGCCTCCGCAGCGGCAATAACAATAATAAAAAGGGAAAACATGGCCCCCTGCATTCCGCCATTAAATTTTGAAAACGCCAGAAAGTTAATGTTGGCGGCATTCAGAATAAGCTCTACGCCCATCAGAATAACAATGGCATTCTTTCGTGTCACGACGGCAAAAAGACCGAAGCCCAGAAGAAAGGCCGAAATGGTGAGATAGTGGTTGAGCCCTATGGTTGTCAACTGTTCCATGGTGTAAACCTTTTTTCGTTATTTCCCTGTTTTATCGAAACGTGCCAGATATGCGGCACCTATGAGTGCTGCAAGGAGCAGAATAGAGACCATCTCAAAGGGCAGCACATAATGCGACATGGTTTCAAACCCGACGCGCTCAACAATACTCCCCTGCAGCGTTCTGCCCGTCACCATCCAGCCTTGCGTCATGTAAAAGGTATAGAGCAGCGATACAATAACAGCCAGAAGGATCAGGACTCCCGGAAAGATGTTAAAAACCTCACTTCTTTGTCCTGGATTCATGATACTGTTGGTAAACATGACACCAAACAGAAGCAGCACAAGAATACCACCGACATAGACAACAACCTGTGTCACGGCAATAAAGTCGGCACTGAGGAAGACGTAGAGGGCCGCCACACCAAAAAAGGTGAAGAGCAGCGAGAATGCGGAATAGATAACATTCCGGGTCAACACAACAAACGCTGCTGAACAGACCGTAAGCGCTGCAAAGAGATAAAAGATGACCGTATAGGTTGGGTTACTCATAGTGTGTAATAGTATCAGTTTTCCTCTGCTTTTTTCTCTTTCTCTGCCTTGGCCTTCGCCTGTATCTCAGCCAGTTTGCCACGCTTTGCCTCTGCTTCAAGACGTGTAAGGTTGCCGAAATGGTAAATGAAGTTACTGCGATCAAACTCGGAAAAATCGGCAACCGGTGTGTGAGCCAGGCACTCTGTCGGGCAGACGGTGGTACAGATTCCGCAGGTCATACACTTTGCAACATCAATATCAAATACCGGAACCCAAAACTTCTTTTGCTGGCCATCCCTGGTTTTTCCACAGGAGGCAAGATCATCAGGCGCAACCTTGATGGTCTCAATGGTGATACAGCCAATTGGACAAGCACGGTCGCACTGACCGCAACCAATACAATCATCAATATCGTTATTGAGACGATAGCGAGCATTGGCCGGAGTAGGAATAGTCTCATGCGGATACTGCAGGGTACAGAGGCCATCAACCTGACGGAAATAGTCGACATCGTCAAGACCTGCATCACCTTTGCGATGAACGGCATTGAAAAAATGCTTCAGGGTGATACCCATACCAATGGCGATGGTGACTGCACCGGTTTTTATATTCCCGAAATACTCACTCATAATCTGTACGTCGTTACGGTTCCTGCATTGACTGCTAAATTTCTCATCTTTCGTTTATGGAACATAGATCTCCCAGATCGCGGTCAGCACAAAGCTGATAAAGGCAAATGGTGTCAGCACCTTCCAGCAGAGATACATCAACTGGTCGACCCTCAGGCGGGGTAGCGTCCAGCGAAGCCACATCTGCACAAAGATAAAGAAGAAGCCCTTGGAAATCATCCAGAATGCGCCCCATATCGGCCCATTGGTCCAGGTGTTGAGGGCAAAGGATCCAAGGTTTGGAAGCGGTGAGTTCCAGCCTCCAAGAAATACTACAGAGATAATGGCCGAAACCATGAACATACTGCCATATTCTGCAAGGAAAATGACCGCAAACTTCATTCCGGAATATTCTGTAAAGTAGCCAGCCACCAGCTCTGATTCGGCTTCAGGTATATCAAAGGGTGCGCGGTTCACCTCCGCAAGTGAGGCGATAAAGTAGATAAGGAACGGGAGCCATGCAATTGGCGTCTGAAAGAGATAGAAGTGGGCGAATCCATAGTCGCCTGACTGCAACACATTGATCTGCTGCATATCGAGAGTTCCAGCCATCATTGCGCCACAGAGCAGGGCGATGGCAGCGGGAATTTCGTAACTCACAATCTGGGCGACACTACGGACAGCACCGTAGAGTGACCACTTGTTGTTGGAGCCCCATCCGGCGGCAAGTATTCCGACCACTTCGATGGCTACAATACCTATGGCGTAGTAGAGACCGACATTGAGACTTGCTCCAATAAAAGCGGGGCTGAAGGGCAACACAGCATAAGCAAGAAAGGAGCCTACAAAAAGAATTCCGGGGCCTATGACAAAAAGAAACTTGTCGGCTGACGTTGGAACAATATCCTCTTTCTGAATGAGCTTCAAAATATCGGCAATGGTCTGAAGAATACCCCATTTACCAACCTCCATTGGACCGAGACGATCCTGCATGAAAGCAGAGATTTTGCGCTCACCATAAACGCCATAAGTGAGCGAGTAAAGCGCAATAAAGAGAAGCGGAATAACGGCAATAATAATAAGACCAAGAGGCAGACCCATGATATTGAAGCCAACGAGTGCTTCTGACCAGGCATTGAGACTGTTACCCATAAGTAGAGGCATGCTGAATTGAGAGAATGCGGTTGTGCTCATCGGTCAACCTCCCCAAGCACAATGTCGATGCTGCCGATTATGGCGACAAGATCGGGTATAAGCTGCCCTTTTGAGAGGTCTTTCATGGCTGAAAGATTGACAAAGCATGATGAACGGGCCTTGCAGCGAACCGGTTTGGTGGATTTGCCATCGCTCTCAAGGTAAAAGCCAAGCTCGCCACGGGGATTCTCTGCGCGGGAGTAAACCTCGCCTGCTTTCGGGCGAATACGTTTTGGAATAGCCACCCGTGAGTTGAAACCTTCCGATGAGGGTATTTTATCGATGCACTGTTCTATAATATTAAGACTCTCCTCCATCTCAACGGCACGAACAAGGTGGCGTGAAAGGCAGTCGCCAATAACTGAGAGCTTGCCGTCGGGGACAACAACATTGAAATCAAGCTCTGGATAGATTGAGTAGGGATCGTTTCTCCTCAAATCCCACTTGACACCCGAGCCACGAAGCATTGGGCCAGACCAGCCGTAATTAATGGCTACATCGGCAGGCATAATGCCTATGCCGTATGTGCGCTTGACAAATATCTCGTTTCCGGTGAGCAGCTCCTGCAGTTCGACCGCTTTTGGCCTGAAATAGGCGACAAACTCTCTCACCCTTTTCAGAAAATCGGCGGGCACATCGCAGGCAAGCCCTCCAATCCATATATAGTTATAGAGCATTCGGGCACCAGATGCCCACTCCAGGAGACCAAGGATAATTTCGCGGTCACGGAAGCAGAAGAGAAAGGGGGTGAAGGCCCCAAGGTCAATGCCGTAGGTGCCGATGGCTACCAGGTGCGAGGCGATCCTGTTCAGCTCGGAGACTATGACACGAATAAACTCAACACGACGGGGAATTTCAAGATCAAGAAGCTTTTCAACGGCCAGTGCGTAGGCAAATTCACTATTCATGCCGGAGAGATAGTCGAGCCGGTCGGTATAGGGGACAATGGCGGGGTAATCGACATTTTCGCAACACTTCTCAAAACAGCGATGGAGGTAGCCAAGGCATGGTATGGCTTCGGTAATCACCTCACCGTCGGTAAGACACTCCAGTTTGAGCACCCCGTGGGTCGATGGATGCTGGGGACCCATGGCAAGCACCATCTGCTCGGTGGCAAGATCTTTCTCCACAATGACGAGCTTGTCGCTTTTGCGGGTAACCCTGACTGAACCCTGTCCGACTCTCTCTAATTCCTGCATACTGTGAGCTGCTTTACTATTTATAACACTGTTTTCAATAGGGTACCTTGATACCGTGATATCTCTCTTGCACCTTGTAGTCCTTGCGAAGCGGATACCCCTCCCAATCGTCGGGACAGAGAATTCTTTTTAACTCGGGATGGCCGGTAAAGATCATGCCGAAGAGATCGTAAGCCTCCCGCTCATGCCAGTTGGCTGTATGCCAGACACGCGATACGCTCGGAATGCACCCCCCATCTCTGTCGCACTTCACCTTGACGGCAAGCTTGTGGTTTAAAAGGGCAAGTGACTGGAAGTTACATATAATACCAACCTTCCCCTCTGCCGGATAGTCTACACCGGTCATACAGGCCATGTAATTAAACTTCAGTTTGGCATGGTCGCGCATAAAAAGCGCTATTTCAACCCAGCGACCGCTCTCCAGTACCTCCAAAAACGGCATGGTCTCATTGGCATCAAGCGCAGACACTGCCGCACCAAACGTCTCCTGGATTATTTTGTACGCTGCAGTGCTCTCTTGAACTGACCGCGACACTTCCTTTCCTTCTTCCATCTTACCGGGAATAAACTTTATTGTTAAATTAAGCCCGGGCAACTTTTCGCTCCCGCTCGACAATAAACCGGGGATCCTGAGCCTTTTCAGCAAGCTTTTTCAGTGCATCTGCCCTCGACACACCGATCTGCTCCATGCGTATCAATTCCTGAACTTTCATGAGGCCACCAATAAGCGCCTCCGGCCTGGGAGGACAACCAGGGACATACACATCAACCGGAATCACACGATCAACTCCCTTGAGCACATGATAACCATGATCCTGATAGGGGCCGCCGCAATTCGAGCAACTACCCATGGAGAGCACATAGCGAGGTTCCGGCATCTGCTCGTAGAGGCGGATCACCCGCTCAGCCATCTTCATGGTGACGGTTCCAGCAACAATCATAAGATCCGACTGACGAGGGGATGACCGAGGAAAAATACCAAAGCGCTCAAGATCGTAGTTCGAGGCGTTGGTAGCCATCATCTCGATAGCACAACAGGCAAGACCAAATCCCATCGGCCAAAGTGAAGAGAGACGCGCCCAGTTAAGCACATTGTCAACTGATGTTACCAGCACGTTATGCCTTGTTACTGCGGCATCAAGTAAACCCATAACGATCTATTGAATGGTGAATGATGTTGTTTTCGCTGATGGCGACTCAGGCATTTCTGGCATAGTCGGGATAACCGGTGTCGGCCTTACCCAGTCGAGATCACCCTTTACCCAGGCATAAGCGAGTCCGAGAATGAGGATACCGGCAAAAACGAGCGCCTCTATAAGAGCAAATGAACCAAGCTGCTTGAAGATGGTTGCCCACGGAAAGAGAAAAACAACCTCGACATCAAAGATGATAAAGATAAGAGCAACAACATAAAACCTGATATTGAACTTGACCCATGCACTCCCCACGGCCTCTTCGCCGCACTCGTAGGTCGAGTTTTTCGCAGGGTTTGGCCTCTGAGGACGAAGAAGTCTGGCTGTAAGAAAACCACCAGCCACAAAGACTACGCCAAGGGCAAGAAAGACAAATACATTACCAAAATTACTCAGGGTCTGATCCATACCGTATCAATTTGAGTTTTCCCCGGTCTCTTAATTTCCGTGTTCTCCTGTCAACATGAAATATGCTAATCATGTTCCGGAATATAAAAAAAATTTTATTTCAACACAGAAAAAAATACGCCCCAACTCTTTAAACGGCTTGCGCCCCCCTTTTTATCTGCTTTCGCGGTGAAATCTCTTGCCTGTTCGTTGAAATACCTTCAGCAATAACCAAGCAAGAAGCAGGGTTATCATGGCTGTAAGCCCCAGCGTTACAGGCCATCCCATCAACGTTGCAAGTGGTTTACCAACAGTGGCAGCAACCAGCACTCCAATAATTGGAGTCCAGGCTATGCCAAGCAGAGACGAGAGGCCTGTTTTCATAAACTGCTTTCTCTTTTCAGTATCAGGAAATAGTTTCATGGCCGGTTAAAAATAGAGGGTTCCAATCTGTTCTGCCAGTTCGGCATCGACTGTTTTAAGAAGTTCATACTCCCGTTTCAACCCCTTCATATCGCCCCTTGCAAGATAGTACATGGCAAGCTTGCCGTGGGGTTCAGGATTGTCGGGTTCCAGGTCAAGCGCAATATCAAAGGCCTCTTTTGCCTTGTCATGCTCGCAACGATCGATATAGATATCTCCCAGAACGCAATAGATGTCTGCATAGTGAGGATCAATCTCCAGCCCTTTTTTAAGGGTTTTGATGGCCTCCTCCTCTTTTCCAAGCATAAACTGCACAAAACCAAGCTGCTTCCAGCCGTGGAGGAGTGTCCGATCAATGGCGATGGTCTTCAGCAGGTCGCAGGCAGCTTTCCGAAAGTTTCCCATAGAGATATTGGTCACGCCACGGGCATAGAGTGCAGCCGGATCTCGAGGTTTGGCCACAATGCAGCGGTCGAGCAGCCCAAGCGCTTCGCTGTTGCGCTGCTCCTCAAGTGCGGTGAGCGCCTGGGTGTACAGTGACGCTGCACTACCATCAGGGGCGTGCAGAATAGCATTCTTGCCCCCCACTCTTTTGTTGTCAATTTCCATAGTGCAAGTTACAATTCAGTATCAAGAGGTTCAAGAGCGTGCTGCAGATTTTTCAGTGATTGAAGGCCATCAAGCACCTTGCCCGACAGCCAGTGGCCAAATTCGGGAGTGTCGTTGATGCACCGGATATACCTCGAGAGTGGAAACGCAGCCTCTTCAAGTTTCTTACAGGCATCATATTCAGTTTCGCTGTTGTCGGCAAAAAAACCGTAGGGAAACATAACCACGCCATCATAACCCTCAGCTTTAAAACCTTCAAGAGCTCTTTCAATGGTATCAGAGGTCCACTCCCCTCCCCTTGAGTGGTTCATGCAACCCTGGCGGACATCCGTAAAGATATTTTTTGGATCAGCCATGATCATGCTTTTCATCGCCTCAAAAAAAGCGATCGTTTCGGCAAGACCAGTGAAGAGCGCTGGTGTATTTCCAGCACGATCTTTGACCAACGTTCCGTGAATAACCAGCACCAACCCTATTTTTCCTTTTTGCGGGAGTCGTATCCACTCAGAAGTCTCTCTCAGAAGGTAATCGGTATAGATACGATGAAGAATGGGATCATTCCAGAGTTTGCAGAGCACTTTTACCTTGCCGAAGGCGCTGTCTCCAAACACATCAACCACCATCTGGCAGGCCACTCCGCAGGAAAATGCTGATTCAACCGGAATCATGGGCAAAAGAATAATACCGTCGTAGTGGTTCCAGATCTGCTGAAGCTTCTCTTCGAGGTATGGCGGAACAAAATAGTAAGCATCCGTTACCGTCACCTCTAGCGTCGAAAGCATTGGACTTCTCATTGTGGCAAAAGCTTCTTGCAGCATTGCCGTCTGGGCTCGATTGATGGCGAGAAGCGAAGAGTGGTAACGGTTACGTTTCCAATTGAGGTAGTGTTTCGTTGAGCGATAATCAGCAATAAAGTAGATCAGTGCTTCAGGAATTTTAACGATCTGACGGGTTACTGATCTCAGAATTTTTCGTGAGCTCGGCCAAAGGTTCCTGACGGTGACCTCCTCAACCTCTCCATAGGTGGTAACTATAACAGCATATCTCTTTCGGCTCACAATCCTGTCCACCATGTTAACTCAGCAAAGGTGACTGCAAAGCCAACCACTCCTCCCACAAGGGTCTGCATAAAATTATGGGCCTTCAGAACAATTCTCGACCACATCAGGATCGGCACAAGGGGAATCAACAGAAGGACTGGAGATCCAAACTGCACAAAGAGCAGCGCTATTGATGAGGTGAGGGTGAAAAGGTGGATACTGATCTTCCACTGAAGGGTGATCAGGAGTATAACAATCATATTGAAAGCGTTGAAAAGCAGGATTCCGCCCAGAAGCCTCGGGGCGACAAGCTGCTGCATAAGCTCATAACCAAGGGCGTTGACCCCGACAAGCGCCAGCAGTGGAAGAAATCGCTGTTCCCTGAAGGTGATATTGTAATCAGAAATTTTACCTGTTTTTTTTAGCCCGGAAATCAAAAGAACAGGAGCAAGGGTACTTGCAAACAGGAGCACCATCATGTATGAGAGACGGTTCGGGTCGTCGGCGAACCCAAGCATCACAATGGCTGCGTAAGCTGTTGGTGCCATGACTACGGGACTGATAATCCATGACAACGCAACTGCAACACGATGGAGATAAGACGGCATAAGCTGAAAACTGTAGAAAAGGGTATGAATCTGCTGTGGCGGGTTACTCTTTGCCCTTGGATTGACAGTATACGCCGCAAAACTTTATGGAAAGATAGTTTTTATTAGAATAAAAACCACGTATATTATTCCCTCTGTAATGCGAGAGTGGTGAAATTGGTATACACGCCAGTCTTAGGAACTGGTGCCGTGAGGCGTGAGGGTTCGATTCCCTTCTCTCGCACCGCTCGTGATTATGCCAAAGTGGCGGAACTGGTAGACGCGCTGGACTCAAAATCCAGTGAGTGAATAACTCGTGTGGGTTCGATTCCCATCTTTGGTACTACTGTTAACTATAGTCGATCTCTCTGGTCATGAACAGAATGTACTCGCCTTGGCGTGAAGTGTACATGCAGTCTTTCAAGGATGATAAGCCTGCAGGTAAAGATGGCAAGTCGGTTTTTGCTGATATTCCTCCCGAGGAGGATGAAAAGCGATTTGTGCTCTTCAGGGGCAAAAGCTGCTTTATCATCATGAACCTATACCCCTACAATTGCGGGCACCTCATGGTGATTCCTTATCTTCAGACTACCGAGTTTTCTGAGCTTGACCCCCCAACGAAGCTAGAGGTGATGGAGCTGACCGACCTCTCAATCAGGGCGTTGCGCCTTACCCTGAAGCCTCAGGGGTTTAATGTTGGTGCCAATCTTGGGCGTATTGCCGGTGGCAGTGTTGATAACCACATCCATTTTCATATTGTACCCCGATGGGAAGGTGACACCAACTTCATGCCGGTGCTTGCTGATGCCAAAGTGCTCAGTAATGATATGAAATCGACCTACAAAAATCTGAAAAACGCCTTTGCTGACCTCACCAGGAGCGAAGAGCAGTAACCTCTTTTCCGCCCCGAGATGGAGAGTGTTCCCTGCCCGATATGCAACTCCATGGAGTTTATCCCCTGGTTAATGCTTCCTGACCGTTTTGACCATTCCGGAGAGCTGCGCTGGCAGCTTGTTCAATCGCCCGTCTCCGGTCTAGTGATGCTCAATCCTCGTCCTGACTGCTCTGAAATTGCCTCTCATTACCGCTCGACTCGCTACGATCCTTTTTTGCATCAGGGAAATGTAACATCTCTCGAGGAGAGGGGTTACCTGACAGCACGATCGCTGCTGCTGCGCTACAGGGCTCGACTTGTCCTGCATGGTTTCAAGAAGCCTCTTGAACAGCTTTCAATCCTGGAAATTGGCTCCTCTACGGGTGAATTTTTGAACTTTTTCCATTGCCACAGAGCTGTTCCGCTCGCTCATCTTGCCGGTGTGGAGCCTGATGCCGCTTCGGCAACTCACGCCAGGGAGCTTTTCGGACTGAAGGTGACCGCTTCGGTGCATGAGTTGGAGGGGACATTTGATCGAATTATACTGTGGCATACGCTTGAGCATATTCACGACCTCGGCGACACGCTGCACGCGATCAGCAGGCACCTGAAACCTGATGGCCTGGTGGTGATAGCACTCCCCAACCCTGCCTGTTCCGGTGCCAGCCATTATCAGGAGAGCTGGATAGCCTGGGATGCGCCTCGCCATCTCTACCATTTTATGCCTGGCACCCTCACAAAACTCTTCGAACGGCATGGACTGACGCTCAGCAGTGCGCTCTCCTACTGGCCTGATGCGCTCTATAATGCGCTCTACAGTGAACAGCTCTGCTGTGAACGGGGCAAGCGACGCTTTACTTTTCTGCGGCTGTGCGTCGCGCTCTCCCGGGGAGTAGTGGAGGCTTTAAGGGGTGTGGTGCATCCGGCGGAGGGTGCCGGACTGCTCTATCGGGCCACCCTTCGCCCCAGGGCTTTTTCGAGTTGAGTGGTAGCGGCCAGATTGTCGTAGACCGCCTGAAGATAGTTGGTTTTCGCTTTGTTGAGCTGCAACTCGGCATCGGTGAGTTCAAGGCGTGAACCAATCCCCTCTTTGAAGCGAAGCTGTGAGATGTTGTAGTTTCGATCTGCGACGCTGATGGTTTTTGACTGTACCTCTATTCGATTTTGCGACTCTTTGACGTTTAAGACTCGCATCTCTATTTCCGCCCTGATATTGGCTTTAAGCTCCTGATACCTTGTGCGGGTTTGCAGTTGCCCGATCTTTGCCTGCTCAACCTTTGAACTCACTCTAAAACCGGTAAAGAGGGGCATAGTGAGCTGCAGACCAACAGAGGATGAGGTGGGCCAGTTTGCATGAGAGAGTGGAGTACCATCCTTGAATGCCGTTTGTGACTCAAGTTTGCCGAATGCGCTGAGGAGTGGAAAATGTTCAGCACGGGCAGCATTCACCTTTTCGCCCTCTGCCTGCACCTGATAGTCGAGCTGACGCAACTCCGGCCTCGCCTCAACCGCTTCACGGTATGCTTCAGCAATGTCGGTGGGATATGATGCTCCCGAGACCACCAGCTTGCTGCCAAGCGCCACACTGCTGTCAACAGGGATTCCCATGACGTTTTTGAGCCTGGTCATGGAGGATGCCACCCGATTTTCGGCCTGCATCAGCTCCGGGCGGAGGTTTTCAACGGAGAGCCAGGCCTTGAGAGTATCGATATCGGCAACTACTCCCTGCCTGAACATGGCCCGGGTATCCTTTCGTGATTGCTCCCAGCGTGCAATACTCTGTTCAAGAAGCAACTGCTGCTCTTTTGAAATCAGGGCATCGAAGTATGCTAATTTGATGTCGGTGACAACGTTGGCCTCGGCTCCCCGATAGGCTTCGTCACTCATGTTGCGGACAATGCCGGCCGCCCTTATCCCCGCAAAAGCCGACTGGTCGAAAAGTGTCTGACGAAGGTCAATTGACCCCCGTGCCTGGTTGTCGGAGCTTGTTGTAAGCACACCTGTAGGAGCCATCAGGTTTGGCGGCATGAGTAGCACAGATGGTTTCAGCGTTCGGGTGTAGCTGCTGCTGACAGAGATGTGAGGCAAAACGTCTGACCAGCTCTCCCTGATTTTCTGGTCGGCCATAGCGCGATCGAGTCTTGCAATTGCAAGCGTGCGGCTCTTTTCAAGCCCAATGCGCACCGCATCCTCAAGGGTGAGACGGACACTTGAAACAGCCTCACCATGAAGATGCAGTGGTGTTATAAGCAGCAAAAGAAAAGAGAGAAAAAGTGCTCCTGGTCTGATCCTGTTCATGAATTGATCTCTGTTGATGAAAAAAAAATCCTCCGTCCACCTCTTTGGCATGGTTACGTCGGGCTGCAATATACAAAGCGCTTCTGGTTTCCTAACATATCAAGGGCTATATCGCTCTCCCCAGAGGTGGATGAGGCGCTCTCTGATATACTTTTCACGCCCCTCCTCTCCGGGACGATAGTAGGCTTTGGGCTCCACCCCTTGGGGGAAATAGTGCTGCGCGATAAAATGTTCAGGATAACTGTGGGGATAACGGTACCCCGCTCCATACCCTTCGTTTTTCATGAGTTTGGTGGGGGCGTTGCGCAGATGGAGCGGAACCGTGGTATCCTGCAAGGTTTTTGCATCGCTCATCGCCTCGTTGATGGCCTGATAACTGGCGTTTGATTTTGGTGCTGAGGCCAGATAGGTCACTCCCTGTGCCAGGTTGATGCGTGCTTCGGGCATGCCGATCATGGCCACAGCCTGAAAAACCGAAATGGCGAGGGTTATGGCATAAGGGTCGGCGTTGCCAATATCTTCGCTTGCAAAAATAACCATTCTCCGGGCAATAAATTTGGGATCTTCACCTCCCTCAATCATCCGGGCAAGCCAGAAAAGAGCGGCATCAGGGTCGGAGCCCCGCATGGATTTGATAAAGGCGGAGATGGTGTCGTAATGGTTTTCGCCACCTTTGTCGTAGATGGGTGCTTTATGCTGCAGGGCGGCTTCGAAGTGCTCCCTTTTGAGCACCCTCGGAGAGATGCCAACCGGAAGAAGGGAGATAGCTGCCTCAATGGCGTTCAGTGCCTTACGTCCATCCCCTCCCGAAAACTGAAGCAGAAAATCAAGATCATTGATCTCAACAGGCTCACTTCTGAAACGGAGATCCTCTTTGAGCGCCCGCTGAATCACCGCCTGAATCTCCTCCGGGGCAAGTGGCTTGAGAATGTAGAGCTGCATCCGGCTTAAAAGCGCTCCGTTGACCTCAAAGGAGGGATTTTCGGTGGTAGCTCCGATAAGGATAATGAGCCCCTGCTCGATGGCATGCAGCAGGGTATCCTGCTGTGCTTTGTTGAAGCGATGAATTTCGTCGATAAAGAGGATGCTTCGCTGGCCCAGGTGTTGTGCTTTTTGTGCGTTGTCGAGCGCTTTACGGACATCTTTCACCCCTGAATCAATGGCGGAGAGCTGTTCGAAATGGCAGTTCAGTGATTCGGCACAAAGGAGGGCAAGCGAGGTTTTACCTGAACCGGGAGGGCCCCAAAAGATCATGGAGGGCATCTGACCACTGGCAATGAAGTTGCGAATCGGCCCGTCAGTACCGACAAGATGTTTCTGCCCGGCTATATCGTTGAGGGTACGGGGACGCACCCGATCGGCAAGTGGCTGAAAAGAGCCTCTTGTTTCAGGAGTAAATGAAACGCCAAAAAGGTCGGGCTGCATGTTCTCTTTGCGTGCCATTAAAATCCCTGCTGCAGAAGCCACGCTTCGGTAACTTTTGGAACCTCTCTGATCGGCATGGAGGCACCAGCGAGTTGACGGGCCACATATTTGCCGAGGATGTCAAACTCAAGGTTCACCCTGCTTCCAGTTTTGAGATCGTTGATGGTGGTGTGGGCAAAGGTAAAGGGGATAATTACCACAGCAAAGCGGTCAGCCTTGAGCCTGGCGACCGTGAGGCTGATGCCATCAATGGTGATGGAGCCGGCAGAAACCAGGAGGTGGCTGAACTCCTGCGGAAAAGTTATCCAGAGTTCTCGACTTGAGGCAAGCTGCCGGATATCCTGAATGGTTGCGGCACAATCAACATGGCCGAGCACAAAATGGCCACCGAGGCGATCAATGGGACGAAGGGCTCGCTCGAGGTTGATCAGCGATCCGTTCTGAAGAGCGCCAAGTGTTGTTTTGCCAAGAGTCTCTTCGACCGTATCAACTTCGAACCACCCCTCTCCACATGTGACAACGGTCTGACAGACTCCATTGATACTGATGCTCTCATCAGGCAAGAGATTGATGAACTCTTCAGGGTTGGTATAGTGAACCATAAGACGAAGAGCGCCCTGCCGTCGTTTTACCCCCCCCACCCGTCCGACATACTTGATTATTCCGGTAAACATTGTTCCATTTTTCCCTTTTCTTAATACCTCTTGCTGCCATCTTTCGAGAGACTGAAGCGCCCCGCTCCCAGAAAGAAAACCGCAAGTGAACCGGCGAGATAAAGCATCTGCAGTTCAAGGGCGTAGCCGCCCTGTACGCCAATTAATAACATCTCTCTTGAGTGAACAAGGTAGATGGCCATAACCATAACAACAACCTGCACTAGCGCTGCGGAACGGGTGTAGATGCCAAGCAAAATAAGCAGCGGGGCAAGAATTTCGCCGACAAGGATACCATGCGACAGGTAGCCGGGTAGCCTTGCTTTGATAAGCAGGGCCTCCACAAACCCGTATCCATACAAAAGCTTGTGGATCCCGTGAAAAAGCATCAAAAGGGCGAGCGGAACGCGCAGAAGCAACCGGCCAAGATCACCGTTGTTGACAAAGCCCTCAATCAGGGGATATCTTTTTCGTGAAAATCTTTTTGCCATTCTCAATCAGGATTTTAGTTATCGATCAGCCTGACGAAGTGATGCCGTTAGCACTTGAATATAGGCAACAACCTTCATATCAATTCCATAAAAACGGGGTAGTTCGAAGCGCAGATCAATTGCCTGGTCCGGCATATCGATGCCAAGCGGGGCAAAAGCGCTCAACGCATCACCTCCAAAGAGTTTTGGAGCTATAAACATAGTAATTTTATCGGCAAGTCCCGCACGAATAAATGAGGCTGAAAGGCGGCTCCCTCCCTCAACCATCACGGAGAGAATATGCCGTTGATGCAGCTCGTGAAGCACCTGACGGAGATCAAGTTCCCCTGCATGCTCTTCAACAAAGAGAACGGTCACTCCCCTTTGCCGAAATAGCTCTGCCTTCGGCAATCGCTCCCATGAGGATGATGCAAAGAGGATAGTTGGTGCCGCAGTATCGAAAATTTTGGCCTCCGGGGAGAGGCGGAGGTGACGATCAAGCACAACGCGGAGAGGATTTCGTCCAGCACAGTGCCTTACCGTAAGATGGGCATCGTCTGCCGTAACCGTAGCCTCACCAATCAAAATGGCATCATGAATGCTGCGCATACGGTGCACTTCTGACCTTGCCGCTTCTCCGGTTATCCAGTGCGATGCACCAAGAGTAGTGGCAATTTTACCATCGAGGGTCTGGGCAAGTTTTATAGTGACAAAAGGGAGCCCGAGGGTGTGGCTTTTGATGAATGCTTCATTGGCTCTCCGGCACTCATCTTCGAGCACCCCTTCAGTAACCGAAACTCCGGCAGCTCGAAGTTGTGCAACTCCCTTGCCCGAAACGTCGGGATTTGGATCACCGCAGCCAATCACGACACGTGGTATGCCTTTTTCGATAATAAGCTGGCTGCAAGGCGGAGTTTTGCCAAAATGGCCACAGGGCTCAAGCGAAACATAAAGCGTTGCATCGCGAAGTCTTTGCTGGTCGATGACAGATGCGATCGCCTCCGCTTCAGCATGGAGAGCGCCAAAATGGTGATGGTAACCCTCTCCGATAATCACTCCATCAGCGACAAGCAGAGCTCCAACCATGGGGTTGGGGCTCACACGACCCGCACCCTGCCGGGCAAGCTCAAGGCAGCGCCTCATGTAGCGGTCTTCACTGGACTTGGGCATGGTTAGCTCCTGCTGGTAGAATCGACAGTAACCTGTACCAACTGAATCCCGGAGAGCTTGACAAGCTCTGCTATATGCTCAATTTTGTAGGGTTTAGCATAGTAGATGGTCCTGATCCCCACGTTGATGAGCACTTTGAGACAGTGAATGCAAGGGCTGGATGTGATGTAAATATCTGAATCCCTGATGGAAACGCCATGTTTTGCAGCTTGGGCAATGGCATTGATTTCAGCATGTATGGTGTTGACGCAGTTCTCTTCGATAGTGCCATCGGGATGGATACTTTTATAAATCCGGCAACTGCACCCATTGTCGCTGCAGTGCGGCAGAGTTGAAGGGGCTCCGTTGTAGCCTGTCGACAGAATATTGTTCTCCCGTACGATGACCGCGCCTATATGACCGCGTGTACAGGTTGCCCTGCGAGATATAAGATGAGCAACACCCATAAAATACTCATCCCAGCTAAGACGTTCACCCTGTAAAGAAACGCTGCCGCTCCCTGAACAGCAGGAAAGGCTCCTCTTCTCATGTGACATGCTCACCCCTGTTTCATAATGTTTACTGGATTTTCTGCTTGCCGAGATAGAGTGATTTGTCGACTTTGGCAAAAAAGTCCAAATAGTATCGATCATCTTCAATCTGGGTAACACGCATCACTCCCCCTTTATTATTGAGTTCCTTGTATCTGAAGTTGATGCGTACCCTGATCTGCTTTCCAAATTCACTGATATTTGCAGAGGCTTCAGTAATACTGTTTTTTTTATACTCGGGGCGATCGGAAAATGTTCTGGCAAAAAAAGATTCAGCGGGATTTTCAATGTCAACCTCTTTCTGCGCGGTCAATAGACCCAAATCAACATTGGCTTGCTGAACAATAAAGTTGTCATCCTGCAGGGTATTCATGAGCGCTTTCATCACCATTTTCAAGTCGCTGCCATCGTAGAGTCGTGACTGAGCTTCACGTACCTGCAACTGGGTTTTCCGGGCTGCCGGCTGAAAAGTGGCATCACATGCACCCAAGGCAAGAGATGCACCAAGAACGGAGGCAAGTATTGTATTCCTCATACCTTCTCCTTAAAATTTACTGCTGTGATATGAGTAGTCGCTGACAATTCCATTAGTAAACTTTATAATCACTGTCAGGCTCTTTTGTGATGAAGAGATAGCACCGGCATTTCGGGAACCCAGAAGTACGGAAAGAATTCCGTTGTTACCAGCGGAGTATGATGCCTCAGTGGCAATCCTGTCATAAATCCAGCTCTCTTTTCCATCAAGATCTCTGGCTGCGATATTGGGCGATCCAAGGGCATCAGCAACTGCTGCCTGGGTCATCCCCTTGCGAATGTCTCGCTGAACAGCGCCTGCAGTCAGCTCTCGTCCGGATGGTTGAGGTAATTGAGCAGCGTGGTCGGCTGCACTCATACAGCCACTGAGGGAGCCCGCAATAAGTGCAATAACAAGAAGTGTTTTCATCTTTTCTTCATCAATTTATTCTTTGTGTCACACAGTTCGTTGCAGTTAGGCAAAAATACAAAATTATTATTTATTCCAAGCTCAAATTTCTGCATGGCTCAACATTCTCCTGTGTGTACAATATAAGTAAAGAAAAAATGCAGGCGAATAAACGGGCAGAGATTTCTCTACGGGTGAATTTTGTTTATTTCATAAAGCTTTAGTATAATAGTGTATTAATGGAATGACGTGTCCGGTGCTGATATACACCGTTCGTGGCTTTGGTTATACTGAGCAACAGGAGAGGTGATTTGGGTTGTAAAACCATCTGTTGGTTTGTATTTTAGTCGCAAGTCAGGTTAGCAGGTTTTCTCATGAGATAACCGTTGGAGTGACTCTAAGTCATAATTTTATTTATATATTGCTAAATTACTGCGGAAAGTGATGAGTTCACGTAAAGCATTTTTTTTTATCGCCATGGCTGGGATTGCCATACTGAGTGAACCTTCTATAGGCCATTCGGCAAAGCAAAAAAAAGCAAAAGCACCCAAAAACCGTGTTCAAGAAAGTTCAACCATTACTCCTGTTTCGATGGAGTTATTCAGGGATGGCGCTCTCGACAAACAGTCAACGCTGAGACTTGCCGCAACCTGTTTTGCCGGTAAAGAGTATAAAGATGGGGAAGAGGTGGCTGCCAGACTAGTTGAGTTGTACCCGAAAGATGCGTTTGTTTTGAAAAAAGTTATTGATCTCTTTTTGTCAACGCAAAATGCAGAAAAGACTCTCCCTTTGTATGATCAGTTGAGAAAAATTGATCCTCAGAATGCGCAGGTGATACTTAATGCGGCCAGAGCATATTCATGGACTGGACGTTGGGATACAGCGCTGAAACTCCTTGATACTGTTGTCAGTTCCGGTGATACTAGTAATGCTATTCAGCGTGAATATGCTGATGTGCTCTACAACAGCAAACAGTATATAACCGCGAGCGAGTATTACCAGAAGCTTTTTGAAAAAAACAGGCAGAAAGATTACGCAATCGCTTTTGTCTACAAACTTTCAGCTGTAAAAGAGAACACTGAAGCAAAAAAACTGCTGGACTGCGTTGAAAAGTACTATCCTAAAGATATTTCAGTACTTGAAACCAAGGCAAATCTCGCTTTAGGACGTCAGGACTTGGCTGAAGCATTACAAATATGCGAGGAATTAATCAAAAGATCCCCAAAAAATCAGATCAACCAGACCGCGTTGCTCATCAAGGCTGAGATTGCGAGCTGGCAGAAAGAGTATGCAACCTCGCTTGCGAGTTATGACAAACTGATTGCCAGTGACAGTAACCACCACAGCGATTATTTTCGCATAAAGGCGTATCGAGAAAAGGGGCGTGTGCTTGGATGGATGGCGAAATATGGAAAAGCAACTGCTACGTACGATGAAGGAGTACGCGCATATCCTGAGAGCAAAGAGCTCAAAGCTGAAGCATCGGCCAAGAAGAATTATTATCGCGGTGCTTATCGGCCGGCACTCAAGGCATACAGGGAGTGGTTGCTGCTTGAGCCCAATGAGCCTGAAGCGCTTTTTGACCTTGGACAGCTCTCTATGCAGAATGGTCGCTGGAAAGAGGCGAGGGAGACATATAAACTTTTGTTGACCGAGATGCCTGGACATCGGCAAGCCGTTTTGGCGCAACAGAAAAACAGCATTTTTTCTTCCATGCCGCTAATCCAAAGTGGAGCCGAATATTTCAATGTCAAAAGTGAATGGAAGAGCACGAATGTTACCTATTCTGGAGCCTATTCCTCGATCTCGTGGCCTTATGGTGACCAATTCTCCGGGTTTCTGCGTCTGGATCACAAGTCGTTTCGTTTTGAAAATTCAACAGGAAACGTCAGTCAGAACAATATAACTTCGGGTTTTGAATACCGGAACATACCTGATATCCTGTTTCGGGGAGCTTATGGCTATAACGTCAACTCAGGCAAATCAACAGGCGCTCATACCGGCTTTGTTGAAGCTCAAACCGAGCCACTGAACAACATTCATTTTGGATTTGCCTTTCGTCGTGAAGAGGTGATTGATAATGCTGAGACATTTCGGAGAGGGCTCAAAAGAAATAGATTAAAGGGACGCGTTACATACGACGGTTATCGCAACTGGAATGCTGGCATGGACTACGATGTTGCAAACTATTCAGATGGCAACCAAAGTCATACTAATGGCGGTGATGTTACCTCCCACCTCCTTTTTGGTCAGAGGCGCCTGAACCTTGTTTACCGGTTTCAGAACTATGGGTTCTCCAATTCGACACCTCATAGCTACTGGAGTCCTGCATCGTTTAACACCCATTCATTAGGTATGGAGTTCCGCAACTATTTTAATGATGAGCTTTTTCAAGGTGTAAATGAATCTTATTATTCAACCTCTTACAAAATTATTGCTGAACCTGAAAATAATATATCGCACCAGATTCGTGCAATGTTATATCACGACTGGAGTAACCGCTTTTCCACCTCAATTGAGGGACAGTATTCTTGGGCAACCAAGGCTTTCTACGAAGACAAGCTGCTTAAAACAGAGATCCGGTGGTTTTTTTAATTGTGCTTTTATAAATTTTGAGAAAAATGCGTGACAAAAAAAATTCCTGGTTTCTGATTGTACAGATAGTATTGCTGTTGCTTCTGCTCGCCATCTATGTTGGTGTTCGAGTTTATTATATCTTGATTGCGCCATTCACTCCGTTTGAGCTCATCTTTAGTCTGATATTTTTTATCGCGGAGATTTTTATTCTCTTCCACTCTTTTTTCTTTTTTGTAGATGTTTTGCGAGAGAATTTAAATCCATTAACACCGCCACAGAAGAGCCCGGGCGAGGATGCCTCTGTGGCCATTCTGATTCCAGCTCGACATGAATCGAGGGATATTATCGAAACAACGCTCCTGACATGCAAAAACATTGCCTATGAAAACAAGCATGTTTACCTTCTGGATGACTCAACTATTGAAAGTTACAAGCTTGAAGCAAAGGAACTTTCAGAGCAACTGGGCGTTAATCTCTTTACCCGCAATGACAACCGTGGGGCAAAGGCTGGCATGATCAATGAGGTGTTGAAAACTCTTGATGAAAAGTATGTCGCTATTTTTGATGCCGACCAGAACCCCATGCCCGTGTTTTTAAAGACACTTGTTCCTTTTCTTGAAGCTGATGCACAGCTTGCGTTTGTTCAGACCCCACAGTTCTATTCAAATGGAGACGAAAGCACTGTAGCAATGACCGCGCATAACCAACAGGCTATTTTTTATGAGTATATCTGCCTTGGTAAAACAATAAACAAGGCAATGTTTTGCTGTGGAACCAATGTTGTTTTCCGTCGCGCAGCTCTGAATAGTGTTGGTAATTTTGATGAAGAGACAGTAACAGAGGATATTGCCACCTCACTGAAGCTCCATACAAAAAGCTGGAAATCTTTTTTTATTCACAAAGCTTATACGTTTGGTATGGCTCCTGAGGATTTGGCTGCATACTTTACACAGCAGAACCGCTGGGCCTTGGGAACATCACAACTTTTTCGAAAACTTGTTAAAATCTTTTTTACCGATATAAAGTCTCTACGTCCTGAACAGTGGCTTGAGTATTTCATATCAACAACCTACTATTTTATCGGGATAGCATATTTTATATTGATGGCCGGTCCAATCATGTATATTTTTCTGGATATCAACTCCTATAACATTGATTCCTTTATCTATTCTATAACATTCATTCCATTCTTCATACTGTCGAACCTCGTCTTTTACGGGAGTATGGTTAAGAAAAAGTATAAACTTGGTAATATGATCAAGGTTCAGATGCTGACCGCACTCTCTATGCCTGTCTATTTGAGTGCTTCAATTGTTGGCATACTGAATATCAGCAAGAAAGGGTTTCAGGTAACTCCAAAGGGTAACTCCTCAAATGTTCCATGGAAGAGTCTTTGGCCACAATTAATGCTTATTGCTACAGTTTTTATAACATTCACTTGGGGAATTGTGAGGCTGGTGACGAATGATGGTGTTCAGAGCATACTCGGTGTGAATGTATTTTGGATGGGTTTTCAGCTTCTTTTACTGAGTGGACTTTTTCATTTCAACAGAAAATGAGGCGTTTTTTTTTACTGTTCTCTGTTTTTGTTCTCCCGTTACTTTCAATAAACTGCGCTACTGTTCCGCAAAATTCTGAGGAGATTACTTTATTCTCCTGGACTCATTATAAACAGACCTTTATTCGTGAGGGAAGGGTCTTTCGCCCCAAAAATAATAATGATACTGTATCCGAGGGGCAAGCCTACGGGATGCTTCGGGCTGTGCTGCTGGATGACCGCAAAACATTTGATGAGTGCCTTACCTGGACTGAAGCTCAACTCTCAAGAAAGCTCTCTCATGGAGACAGGTTACTGGCATGGCATTTTGAAAATGGAAAAATCAACGATACAAAGGCAGCATCTGATGCCGATATTGATTATGCATACAGTCTCATTCTGGCATCTCGAAAGTGGGGTGACAAGAGCTACCTGACACTGGCAAACGATGTGCTTGAAAGTGTTCTTGATCAAGAGACATCGATCATCAAAGGGAGGCTCTACTTTCTTCCATGGCCGAAACAGAGTAACCGGGATGGCGACGTTATCGCCTTGAACCCCTCCTACTATGCACCTTCTCATTTCAAGCTTTTTTTTGAAGTCAGTGGTGACAAGCGCTGGCTTGAGCTTGTCGATACGACATACTTCATCCTCGGTCGCCTTCTTGATTCCCCTGGCAAACGGAATAAGGGAGGTTTGGTTCCTGACTGGATTGCTGTAGACCAGAATGGAAATCTTGTTGAAATGCCAGGAAAACCGGTTGATAATGGATGGGATGCCGTAAGGGTACCACTTAGAATTGCTGCTGATTATTATCTGTATGGGGATAGCCGCGCTCTTGATGTGCTTCGTCTTTGTTCGGCATTTTTCGAGAAAGAGTACACTGAAACATCAAAGAGGAATTCTTTAGAGAATGCCCTCTTTTACAGTGCGGTATACGCTGCAACTGAAACTGCTGGATCCCCTCTCTCATCGGCAATACTGCAACGCCTCAGACAGTGTATTCGAAAAAACAATAAGGGATTCTACTACAACGATAATAATGACTATTACATCAACAGCATCTCCTGGTTGCCTGAGTACTATAATGTCTTAAAATTAACCGGAAAACTTAAACACCCTCCACTATCTGCAGGATAACCCGTTATCCCCCCTTGTACAATTTCATTCGCTTGGCTTATGAACTTTTATTGAGGGTAATCTGTTAGAGATCTGATTATTATTTTTTCATCAAAAACAGATTGCCGGAGTATGTTATGTCAGAAGAACAGGCGAAAGAGTTTATTGAGAAATTGAAAACTGACGCAAAATTGAGTGCGCGTCTTCTTGCATTCATCAAGAAGGAGGGTTTTTCATGCACCCTGGAGGAGCTTGGCAAAGTGAATTGGGATGAGTTGATAGCCCTTCAAAATTCCGGAAGCGCCGGGGGAAGTTCCAGTCTGCCTGCCTCGGAACATTGGGGATAAAGGTGAGTAGAGCGCTACCATCCTTATGTATAGTAGTTGCTTGGAAATAATGCGGAGACTGGTTTAAAGATTTGTTATTAGGAAATATGGAGAATAAATCATATTCTTACAAGAATTTTTGGCTCTGCAGAGGGAGCGTTCTCTTGTTTTAAAGATGCCATTCTCTAACGTATTTCAACCATGATCGAAAAGCAAAAATTACTCCACAAAATATGCGCCATTGAGCAAAGCGAGGAATCGGTTATTTCTATTTACTCGAACCATATCCAGAATGTCCTGAGATATTCAACACTTGACGAAAAAGTGCAGTCGAGAATTCTTGATATGTTGCAGCAGCTTGATGCCGATATGCAAATACAAAAAAACTACACAAAAGATCTTATTGAATCCATAGAAAAAAGCACAAAAGATGTTTATTAATAAGGATTTGCTTGACTTTTTCTCTTCTATGGCTGAGATTAAAAAACAAAAAAGAGATGTTTTTTTCACGCTCGCTGCAGAGGTGGACGATTTGGATGTTAAACACAGGCTCTTGCAGGTAAGCAAGAATGAGCAGTTGCACGTTGATCAACTTCAACAGAGTATGGATCTTGTTAACGGTGCCCCATATCAGGATTTCGCTCCTAATATTTCTGCTGAAACTCCATTGGCACCATTTCAGATCCCGTCGGTGGATGTTCTGGTTGATGCTGACGATTCCGCCAACACAGAATCAGCAGCCCATGCTGAGTTTCCTCATGACGATTTTGATGATGTTGTTCCTTTTTTAAGGGCTGTTGAGCCTGAAGCAGATGAAAAAGAGGATACGACGAATGGCTTGGCAGCAGCGCACCCTGAAACAACTTTGCCTGATTCCGTGGATACCAGCGTAACACAGCTCGATCCGATTCCACTCAATATTGGCCAAGTTGAGCAGATTACTCAAATCAGCTCTTTAAGTCCTTTCAATCCCACAGCGTCTCAACATTTTTTCAGTATGGACAATTTAAATCATCCGTTAGCTGAGGTCTTTGGTTTCAAAACATCTGACCTCTCTTCCAAGGCACAACGGTACCGGTCTCACCGCCATTGCCCTTTCAATAACCGGGTTCCTAACTGCACCAATGAGAATCCAAAGAATCCTCTTGGGGTATGCTCTCTACTGCATAACAATAAACCCGTAATTACATGCCCGGTTCGTTTTCGTGAAGAGTGGCTTATTACTGATGATGCCGCTTCATTTTTTTTCCCTGAGGGAGTTCGCTGGAGCTCTCTAACCGAGGTTGATCTGACTGATGCTTATGGTAAATCTGCAGGAACTCTTGATCTGGTTTTGGTCGCCTATGATGATTCTGGTAAAATGACCGATTTTGGAGCTATTGAGATTCAGTCAGCTTTTATTGCTGGAGATGCTCGCGATCCATTCAACTTTTATATGAGGGATCCAAAGACAAACTCTTTGATGGATTGGTCGGCCCAGTCGAACTTTCCGCATCCCGATTATGTTTCGGCCATGAGGGAGAGCCTTGTGCCTCAGCTTATCTTCAAGGGCTCTATTCTGAATGCATGGAGAAAAAAATTGGCAATTTCTATTGATCGGAGCTATTTCGAAGCGCTTCCAAATCTCGTAACTGTCGAAAAACAGGAGGCAGAAATTGCCTGGTTTATCTATGATCTTGAGCTCGTGGAAAACGGAGAGAATGAAAGTTATGAGCTCAAAAGGGACAAGGTTGTCTATACAAAATTCCAGCAGACACTTTCTGCGTTATCAATCTCCTATCCTGATAATATTGAGCATTTCATAAAACTCCTTCCTGAACTTGCCGACAGGTAGAGAGTTGCTCTGAGAGTCTAACCTTCTCACTCACTTATCAAACCCCGACAGAATCTTTGTATAGAGAAGGTTCTGTCGGGGTTTTCCGTTTCCGTTCCATATATCTGCGACATCCACCAACGATTACCCCAATAACTTCGCAATTTCCCAATCATCTGAAAACTCCAAACTCTCTACTGAAATGTAACTTTCATTACATTCCTACAGGTTTGTAGCTCTTTTTTCCTTTCATGATTTCCTGCAAGAATCAATTCTGTCCCCTGACTTAAAATAAAGCCCCATAGATAAAAGCCCGAAGCCCTTTATCCACGAGGCTTAGAGAGCCTCTTACCATTTTTTTATAAAAGATTACGATAATACGGAAGCTTTGGCACGCATCTTGCGATATAAAATTATAACTATTCAGGAAGCTAATAGGTTTAACCTGAATAGTTGACGATAAAGGCAATGATAACCTTAAAAAAGCACAACAATGAGAAAAGTAGCTATTTATGGAAAAGGTGGTATTGGCAAGTCAACCACAACACAAAATACGGTTGCCGGTCTTGCGGAGATGGGCAAAAAGGTGATGGTTATCGGGTGTGATCCTAAAGCTGACTCTACCCGTCTGCTTCTTGGCGGACTACAACAGAAAACAGTGCTCGACACACTTCGCGAGGAGGGTGAAGAGGTTGAACTTGAAGATATCATTAAAGCTGGCTACAGAAACACCCGCTGCACCGAATCCGGTGGTCCTGAGCCAGGCGTAGGCTGCGCCGGTCGCGGTATTATCACCTCGGTGAACCTCCTTGAACAGCTCGGAGCTTTCGATGATGAATGGGAGCTCGACTATGTCTTCTACGATGTTCTCGGTGACGTTGTCTGTGGAGGATTTGCCATGCCGATCCGTGACGGAAAAGCAGAGGAGATCTACATCGTCTGTTCAGGTGAGATGATGGCCATGTATGCCGCAAACAACATCTGTAAAGGTATTCTGAAATATGCTGACGCAGGTGGAGTGAGGCTTGGTGGTCTTATCTGCAACAGCCGTAATGTTGACAATGAGCGCCAGATGATTGAAGAGCTTGCGAAGAAAATCGGCACCCAGATGATTCATTTTGTGCCTCGTAACAACTTTGTTCAGCGTGCAGAGATCAACAGAAAGACAGTTATCGAGTACGATCCGACCCACGAACAGGCTGATGAGTACAGGGCTCTTGCAAAGAAAATTGATGAAAACAAGATGTTCGTCATTCCAAAGCCACTCGAAATCGAAGAGTTGGAAGCACTTCTCATTGAATTTGGTATCGCTAACTAAAACAACGGAGTACAGAAACATGTTAATGATCAGAACAATCGTCAGGCCAGAAAAGGTGTATGATGTCATGCAGGGATTGCTTGATGCAGGCTATCCATCTGTAACAAAAATCTCGGTGGTCGGACGCGGTAAACAACGCGGTCTCCGCGTCGGTGATGTGGTGTATGATGAAATTCCAAAAGAGATGTTGTTTACGGTGGTTCCTGATATCGACAAAGATTTTGCTGTACGGGCAATCATTGAAAATGCAAAATCGGGAGCAGAAGGCAAATTTGGTGATGGAAAGATCTTTGTTTCAGCCGTTGAAGAGGTTTACACCATAAGCACCGGCGAACGGGAAACGGATCCATTTCTTCCAGCAAAGGAGGCTTGAATGAAAGAGATTATTGCAGTTATAAGAATCAACAAAGTGAACGCGACCAAAAAAGCGCTTATCGATGCAGGGATTCCGGCTTTCACCGCCACCGGCAGAGTGATGGGACGCGGCAAAGGGCAGGTTCATTACGACATCCTCAGAGGCGCTGAAGCGGGTCATCCAGAGGCAATTGCACAGCTCGGCAATTCACCAAGACTGGTTGCCAAGCGAATTCTGACGGTTGTCGTGCCTGATGAGTTATGCAAAACAGCAATTGATACCATTATCCAGACAAACCAGACCGGTAACCCGGGTGATGGCAAGATTTTTGTAACCCCGATTCTTGAAACTATCAGGGTAAGAACAGGTGAACAGGGCGATGTAGCGCTAAACTGAGGCAGAATACTAAAAAGGTGTAAACGGAGAAAGTTCAATGGAGGCGAACAAGATTATTCCAGATCCAGCCCAGGTCAGGGAGGAGCTGATACAAAAATACCCGGCAAAGGTGGCAAAAAAACGGTCGAAGTCCATTGTCATCAATGACCCGGAGACCATTCCCGAAGTACAGGCCAACGTGCGTACCGTTCCGGGAATCATTACCCAGCGAGGCTGCTGTTATGCTGGATGTAAAGGTGTGGTGCTTGGGCCGACCCGTGACATTGTCAACATTGTGCACGGCCCAATCGGATGCAGTTTTTATGCCTGGTTGACCCGTCGTAACCAGACGAAGCCAGAGTCGCTGATGGATGAAAACTACATCCCTTACTGTTTTTCGACTGATATGCAGGAGGAGAATATCGTTTTTGGCGGCGAAAAGAAGCTGAAAATTGCAATCCAGGAGGCTTATGATCTCTTTCATCCAAAATCAATCGCAATCTTTTCAACCTGTCCAGTTGGTTTGATTGGTGATGATGTTCACGCTGCGGCAAGAGAGATGAAGGAGAAGTTTGGAGACTGCAACGTTTTCGGCTTCAGTTGCGAAGGGTACAGAGGTGTCAGCCAGTCGGCTGGTCACCACATTGCCAACAACGGTGTGTTCAAACACATGGTTGGTCGCAACAACGAGGTTAAAGAGGGCAAATTCAAGCTGAACCTGCTTGGTGAATATAACATTGGCGGCGATGCTTTTGAGATTGAGCGCATTTTCGAGAAGGTTGGCATCACACTGGTTGCATCTTTCAGCGGCAACTCAACAGTTGGAGCCATTGAAAATTCTCATACGGCAGACTTGAACGTGATCCTCTGCCACCGCTCGATCAACTACATGGGCGATATGATGGAGACGAAATATGGTATTCCATGGATGAAGATAAACTTTGTCGGAGCTGAATCAACCGCAAAGTCGCTCCGCAAAATAGGCGAATACTTTGGTGATGAGGAGTTAAAAGCACGCATTGAAGCTGTTATTGCTGAAGAGGCTCCAAAAGTGAAAGCAGTGATCAATGAGATTATGCCAAGGACCAAAGGGAAAACTGCCATGCTTTTTGTCGGTGGATCTCGAGCCCATCACTACCAGGATCTCTTTACAGAACTTGGTATGACAACGGTTGCTGCTGGATATGAGTTCGCTCACCGCGACGATTACGAGGGGCGTGATGTACTGCCAGGCATCAAGGTCGATGCTGACAGCAAGAACATTGAAGAGTTGAAGATAGTGGCTGATCCCGAGCTCTACAACCCGAGAAAAACAGAGGCTGAGCTTGAGGCGCTGAAAGAGAAGGGGCTGGAGATCAACGGCTACGAGGGAATGATGAAACAGATGACCAAAAAGTCGCTGGTTGTTGATGACCTCAGCCACTACGAATCAGAAAAGCTGATTGAGATCTACAAGCCGGATATTTTCTGCGCTGGTATCAAGGAGAAATATGTGGTACAGAAGATGGGAATTCCATTGAAACAGCTTCACAGCTACGACTATGGCGGCCCTTATACTGGCTTTGAAGGAGCAATCAACTTCTACAAAGATATCGACAGAATGGTTAACAACCCGGTATGGAAGCTGATCAAGGCACCATGGGAAAAAGCGGGAAATGAACTTGCAGCCAGTTACGTGACACAGTAATGAGAGAAAACGGAGACTATTGAAACTATGCTATTACGACACACATCAAAAGAGGTTAAAGTGCGCGAAGGGCTGACGATCAACCCGGCAAAGACCTGCCAGCCGATCGGTGCCATGTATGCTGCGCTTGGAATTCACGGCTGTCTGCCTCACAGCCATGGCTCACAAGGGTGCTGCTCCTATCACAGGAGCACCCTGACCCGCCACTATAAAGAGCCTGTTATGGCGGCAACAAGTTCTTTCACTGAAGGTGCTTCGGTGTTCGGTGGCCAGGCAAACCTTCTTGCAGCCATTGATACCATCTTCGCGGTCTATGACCCCGATATTATTGCAGTACACTCAACCTGCCTCAGCGAAACTATCGGTGATGACTTGCAGCAGATGACGAAAAAGGCGCGCGATGATGGTAAAATTCCGGAAGGCAAGTATGTGATTTATGCCAGCACACCAAGCTTTATCGGCTCGCACGTCACCGGTTACGCCAATATGGTAAGCGGTATGGCAACACAATTTGCGGAGTCAACCGGTGTTAAAAAGAGTCAGTTCAACATTATTGCAGGGTGGATGGAGCCTTCGGATATGCGCGAAATCAAACGCCTTGCAAAAGTGATGGGCATCAACATTGTGCTCTTTCCAGACACTTCAGACGTTCTTGATGCGCCGCAGACAGGTAAACATGTTTTTTACCCGAAAGGCGGCACAACAGTGGATGAACTGAAAAGCAGCGGCGACAGCCTCGCTTCACTGGCACTCGGAAGCATCAGTGCCGAGCCTGCGGCAATCGCACTTGAAAAGAAGTGTAAGGTGGCATTTGAAACGCTCGACATCCCGATTGGCCTGACGGCCACCGACCGCTTCATCATGGCCCTAAGCAAGGTTGCCGGTGTACCGGTGCCCGAAGAGGTGACGACCGACAGAGGACGACTGGTTGATGTGATGTGCGACATGGAGCAGTATCTGCACGGCAAAAGGGTTGCGCTCTTCGGTGACCCGGATCAGATCCTCCCGCTCACCGAGTTTCTGCTCGACCTGGGCATGAAGCCGGTGCATATCGTCAGCGGCACGCCTGGCCAGCGGTTTGAGAAGCAGATGCGCCAGCTTCTTGACGAGAGATCACCGGAAACAAACTTCAAAAGCGGGCTTCAGGCGGACATGTTCCTGTTGCACCAGTGGATGAAGAACGAACCAGTTGATCTTTTGATTGGAAACACTTACGGCAAGTATATGGCCCGTGATGAAGATATTCCATTCATCAGGTTCGGATTCCCGATCCTTGACCGAATCGGCCACAGTTACTTCCCGAATATCGGGTACGGTGGCAGCTTGAGACTGCTCGAAAAGATTCTGAATGCCATCATGGATCGTCAGGATCGTGATGCGCTTGAGGAGAAGTTTGAGCTGGTGATGTAAGAGAAGAAAGGATGAATGATGAATGGTGAATGGTGAAAAATGGTGCACCTGCGGGGTATGTAAAACAATTGGTTTTCAGCCCCGAAGGGGCATCATAAGGGTAACAAGGGGAAACAGATCCCACAACAATATTTTAAGGGTATGGCTATGGAACAGATTGGTATTCTTGAGGGAAGAGAGAGGCAGGTCCTCGAAAAGAACAGTGGTGTGGCTCAAGCTGATATTGCCTGCGATACCTCCAGCCTTTCCGGATCGGTGAGCCAGCGGGCATGCGTCTTTTGCGGCTCCAGGGTTGTACTCTATCCCGTAGCCGATGCCATTCATCTGGTTCACGGGCCTATCGGATGTGCCGCATACACCTGGGACATTCGTGGAGCAGTCTCATCGGGGCCGGAACTGCACCGCTTGAGTTTTTCTACCGATCTGCAGGAGATGGATGTTATATACGGCGGTGAAAAAAAGCTCTACAAGTCACTGATTGAGCTGATTGAGCAGTACAAACCAAAAGCGGCCTTTATCTACTCAACCTGTATTGTCGGTCTTATCGGCGACGATATTGAGGCCGTTTGCAAAAAAGTAGCAAGAGAGACAGGAATCCCGGTGCTTCCAGTCCACTCAGAAGGATTCAAAGGCACCAAAAAAGATGGCTACAAAGCTGCCTGCCATGCTCTGATGAAGCTGATCGGGACAGGATCCACAGAGGATATCAGCAAATACAGCATCAACATTCTCGGTGAATTCAACCTTGCCGGTGAAGCGTGGATTATACGGCAATATTATGAAAAAATGGGTATTGAGGTTGTCGCAACCCTGACCGGCGACGGACGTATTGATGCCGTACGACGCGCTCATGGCGCAACACTCAACGTGGTGCAGTGTTCAGGCTCAATGACCTGGCTTGCCAAAGAGATGGAGGAGAAATACGGAATTCCCTACATCCGTGTCTCCTATTTCGGAATTGAGGATATGTCGAAATCGCTCTATGATGTCGCCGTCAAATTTCCTGACCGGCCAGATATCATGGAAGCGGCAAAGCAGATTGTCAGTGAAGAGGTGAAAACGCTCTACCCTTCATTGCAGAAGTTCAAAAAAGCGCTGACGGGCAAGAAGGCAGCTATCTACGTTGGTGGTGCATTCAAAACCTTTTCGCTCATCAAAGCGCTCCGTTCAATAGGCATGTCAGTTGTACTGGCAGGTTCACAGACCGGCAACCAGGACGATTATGCCCGGCTCAAAGAGATGTGCGATGAGGGGACAGTAATTGTGGATGATTCCAACCCCGTCGAGCTCTCAAAATTTATCCTTGAAAAAGGGGCCGACCTGCTTATCGGCGGCGTCAAAGAGCGACCGATCGCCTTCAAGCTCGGTATCGGCTTCTGCGACCACAACCATGAGAGGAAGATCCCTCTCGCCGGATTTATCGGCATGTACAATTTTGCACTGGAGGTCTATCAATCGGTCATGAGTCCGGTATGGCAGTTCGCTCCAAGAAAAGGAGGCTCCCTATGAAACACGAACACGCAAAAACAGCAACCCAGAACGCCTGCAAACTTTGCAACCCTCTTGGTGCATGCCTCGCCTTCCGGGGAATAGAGAACTGTGTCCCATTCCTGCACGGCTCGCAGGGGTGTGCAACCTATATACGACGTTATCTGATCAGCCACTATAAAGAGCCGATTGATATTGCATCATCAAACTTTCATGAAGAGAGCGCGGTTTTTGGCGGCAGCCATAACCTGAAAATCGGGCTGAAAAACGTCAGCGACCAGTACAAGCCCGATGTGATCGGGGTGGCCACCACCTGCCTGAGCGAAACCATTGGAGACGATGTGCCGATGATTCTGAGGGAGTATAAAAAAGAGTTCAAAAACGGCTCGCCCATGCCGATTTTGATCCATGCCTCAACACCAAGCTATCAGGGCAGCCATATCGACGGGTTTCATGCCGCTGTCCACGCATCGGTGAAGGCGCTGGCGGAAAAGATGCCACAGCAAAGGATGATCAACCTCTTTCCAAACATGGTCTCCCCTGCCGACATGCGCTATCTCAAGGAGATTCTTGGAGATTTTGGAGTACCATACATGATGCTGCCTGACTATTCCCAAACTATGGATGGGGGACCATGGGGCGAATACCATCGTATTCCTCCGGGTGGCACACCGGCAAGCGCCATTGGAAAGGCTGCCAGTGCAACAGCAAGTATTGAGTTTGGTTCAACAATTGAAGCCTCCAAATCAGCGGCCGGATATCTGGATGTGATGTTTGGCGTACCGGCCTGGCATCTCCCTCTGCCGATTGGCATCAAGGGAAGCGACAAATTTTTCAGTTTGCTCGAAACGCTTTCGGGAGAGCGTCGAGCTGAAAAGTATGAAGATGAGCGCCGCCGGCTTGTGGATGCCTATGCCGATGGGCATAAATATGTTTTTGACAAAAAAGTGATCATCTACGGCGAAGAGGATTTGGTCATCGGTATGACCGCCTTTCTGCGGGAGATCGGTATGGTACCGGTACTCTGCGCCTCGGGTGGAAAAAGTGGACTACTAAAAAAACAGATTGAGGAACTTGTCCCTGACATGGACGAACTCGGTATCAAAGTACGTGAAGGCGTTGACTTCGTTGATATTGAGGATGAGGCAAAAATACTTCAACCTGATTTTCTTGTCGGCAACAGCAAGGGCTATACCATGTCAAGAAAAAATAATATCCCGCTGCTCCGACTTGGATTCCCGATTCACGATCGTTTCGGTGGACAGCGAATGCACCACCTTGGCTACCGTGGTACCCAGGAACTCTTTGACCGGATTGTCAACACCGTTATCGAACAGCGGCAGAATGCTTCATCAATCGGCTACACTTATATGTAAGGGAGGATATTATGACACTGAAAATTGCAAACCACCCCTGTTTCAACGATGCATCCCGACACAAGTTCGGGCGTATCCACCTCCCGGTTGCGCCGAAATGCAATATCCAGTGCAACTACTGCAGCCGAAAATTCGACTGCATGAACGAGAACCGGCCCGGCGTTACCAGCAAGGTGCTGTCACCAAAGCAGGCATTGTACTATCTCGATCAGGCGATGATACTCTCTCCGAACATTGCTGTTGTTGGCATTGCCGGCCCTGGAGATCCCTTTGCCAACCCGGATGAAACGATGGAGACGCTCCGGCTGGTTCGGGCAAAATATCCGGAAATGCTGCTCTGCCTCGCAACCAACGGGCTTGATCTGCTCCCGTATATTGATGAGATTGCCCAATTGCAGGTCAGCCATGTCACCATCACCATCAACGCTATTGATCCGGAAATTGGTGCCGAAATTTATGCCTGGGTACGTTATAACAAAAAAATGTATCGCGGTATCGATGCGGCCAAAGTGCTGATCAAGAACCAGCTTGAGTCACTCAAACGGCTGAAAGAGGTTGGCGTCACAGCGAAAGTCAACTCAATTATTATTCCAGGCGTAAACGATACCCATGTCATCACTGTAGCATCGAAAGTGGCTCAGCTTGGTGCCGACATCCTGAACTGTCTCCCCTACTACAACACCAAAGAGACTGTTTTTGAAAATATTGATGAACCCTCTCTGGAGATGGTGACTGAAATCCAGCAGGCGACAAGTGCATTTTTGCCACAAATGAAACACTGCGCAAGGTGTCGGGCAGATGCAGTGGGCATTATCGGCGAAATCAACACGGAGGAGATGATGCAGAAACTGGCAGAAGCGGCAGCTCTACCGAGCAACCCGACTGATTGTCGGCCATATATTGCCGTCAGCAGCATCGAGGGGGTACTGATCAACCAGCATCTTGGCGAAGCCGATCGCTTTCTGATTTACGGTATGGATGACAACGGAGAGTGCATGTTGGTCGACTCAAGAACTGCACCACCGGCTGGCGGAGGAAAAGAGCGATGGGAGGCTCTGGCCGACACCCTGAAAGACTGCCGCACCCTGTTGGTGAATGGTGCGGGCGACTCGCCAAAAAAAGTTATGACCGCGCACGGCATTGAGGTGCTTGTCATTGAAGGTGTGATAGAGGAAGCTGTACATGGCCTCTTTACCGGGCAGGATCTGAAACACCTGATCAAGAGCAGTCAGATTCACGCCTGCGGATCAAGCTGCTCCGGCACGGGAGGGGGGTGTGGGTGAGGAAATTATGTTCAAAGTTCAAGGTTGAAGGCTGGATCTCAGATGACGAATAAGGTATGTGCTACGTGTCAGGTGGCTGAGCGGAGTCGAAGCCAAACCAATTAGGGAAGCCCTGTTTATTAACATTAACTCTGGAGAAATAACAAATGGATAAACCAAAGCATCACATTCTGGTCTGCGCGAGTTTTCGGGCGCAGGGGACACCGCAGGGAATTTGCCATAAAAAGGAGTCGCTAAGCCTGATTCCGTACATTGAAAGCGAGCTCTCTGATCGCGGCATGACCGACGTTACCGTATCAGCAACAGGCTGCCTGAATCTTTGTGAGAAAGGGCCTGTGCTTGTTGTCTATCCCGAAAGCTTCTGGTATGGCGAGATCGACAGCGAGGAAAAAATTGACGAAATTCTTGATGCTCTCGAAGAGGGTGAGGCGTGCGAAGCGCATTTGATTAACTGAGTACTTCGGTGTACCGGATACCTTTCATGTTACACGAGGTATCCGGTACATTTTTGCTACAACAACACCCTGCTCTACTGCCAGCCGTTCACCATCTTGAAGATCTCCCTGTCGCCGATCGGCACCGGAACTGATGCTATTGGTTCATCCTGAACCAGGGTATCGGCAATCTCGTTGTAAGGCACAAGGCACTCCGCTTTTCCCTCGGTCTCCTCCATGGCGAACATGGTTTTGCCTGCAAAACGGCTTTTGCGGATCAGTTCGTGATAGGGCACTTTTGCGAGGAGCCTGGTGCCCACTTTTTCGGCAAACTGGTCGAGCATGTTGGTGCCTCCACCGGTGGTATAATCAACACGGTTGGCAACAATGCCAGCAAGCTTCACCTTGTAGCGAACACTCTTCTGCTGAATGGCCATACAGAGGCGATTGGCAGCAAAGATGCTGTCGAAGTCGTTGGTAGCAATAATGATGGCATAGTCGGCATAGTTGAGTGGAGCGCTGAAACCTCCGCAGACCACGTCGCCAAGCACATCAAAAAGAATGACATCATATTTGTCGTAAAGACCAAGTTCCTGGAGCAGGGTAACGGATTCACCGACCACGTAGCCACCGCAGCCGCTTCCTGCAGGAGGGCCGCCAGCTTCAAGGCAGTCAATTCCAGCAAATCCTTTTTCAATAATATCTTCGGCGCTCAGCTCCTCATGATGAAAATCTACCTCTTCAAGAGCTTCAATAACAGTTTTCTGCAATTTTCCGGTAATGGGAAAGGTGCTGTCGTGTTTGGGATCGCAGCCGATTTGCAGAACTTTGGCCCCCTTCAGGGCAAGCGCCGCCGAAATATTTGCACTCGTAGTGCTTTTTCCAATGCCCCCCTTGCCATAAACCGCCAAAACTAAACTCATAATAGGTAACTGAAGAATGTGATTGATAGAAAAATCTTATCCGCCGAGAGACTCTTTGGCCTTACGGAATACGTCAACGGTGACCACAGGCTCGCCTATACTGCGAGCAAAGGTGTCAGTGTTCTTTCTCACCTTTTTGCGAACAAAAAATGGCACCTTCTTGAGCATGGTTTCAGCCTCATCACTCCATTTCATCTCGCCATCATCTGCAACGGCACCGGCTTCAGACGATACGGTCGAAATTACGGCTGGAGAGAGAGCCTCATTTCTGTCAGACTGATCGGTATGAGCCTCTGCCACCGGTGCACTCTCTTCATACTCCAGACCAGCATCGCCGAAAAAGTCGATCAGGTGCTTCTCTAGTCCGAGTTTACAGGAGAGATAGACTCTGTCGGCAATAACATCAGCACCGGCAAAGCCGAAAAACGGATAGTAACCGAGAAGATGGTTTTCTATATGGGTTGGCGGACAGACCACCATGCAGGGAACATCAAGCTTGCGGCAACTGTGGCGCTCCATCTGTGTGCCGCAGACCAGATCAGGCATCTCGTCCTCAATAACTTTCGCGACATCCTGAAAGCGATCGGTCACCATCAGCGCACCGGGGAGATATCCCTCCAGCTCCTTGCGCACCCAGTCGGCATGCTGCTCCAGATAGGTACCAGCGCCAATAATCTGCATACCGAGCTCGTCGCGCAAAAACTTGACAATGCCGACGGTATGGGTGGCATCGCCGAAGACAAAAGCTTTTTTATTGCTGAAACTCTCCATGTCAGCCGTGCGGGCAAACCATGGAACACCACTCGGGGCGCTGAGGCCATCAAGCGAAAATGCCTTGAGATTCGGCATGGAAAGAGGAGGAGCTCCCCTTTCCGAGCCAAAAACATTCAGTTTTTCAAGGAGCGAGCGAATCCATGCCATGGTAGGTTCAACTCCGAGAGGCGCGTCAGTGAGAGATGGCATAGAGAACGTCTCTTCAAGATATGCGGCTGCGTTGACACCAATTTCCCGATAGGGGGCAATATTGAGCCATGCTGCCGGAAGTCTTCCAAGATCTTCGACACTGCTTCCCCATGGGGCAACCACATTCACCGCAATGCCCAGCGTCTGCAACATTCGGATGATACTGGTCAGATTGGCGCGAAGGTGAAAGCCAAGTGAAGTAAAGCCAAGAATATTCACCGATGGAGCTGCTGTTTTTTCCTGAGTGACAGCATAACGCTTCACCAGTTCTGTAAAGAGCCCATCTGCAGCCTCATTTTCCGACACCCGGAAGGGGTTAAGCGCATAGACCATCAGCCGTTCATTCGGCACACCCGAGTGAGCGGCAAGCTGATGCAGATCCTCCTGGAGAAGGGCTGTACTGCAACTTGGCGCAATGACGATAAGTTCAGGATGGTAGTGGTGATCGACCTGCTGCAAGGTGGTCGGAAGTCGTGAGACTCCCTGCGCAAGGTCTCTGCCGCGAACAACACTGATGGACAACCCCGGAAATTGCGGGGTTCTTTCGAGCATGGTATAGGTGGCCGTAATGTAATCATCGCCCTGGGGAGCATGATAAACGGTGTGAACCCCTTTCATACTGTTGGTGACGCGGCTGATACCATGAAGGGCGGTACCCTCATAGAGCCAGAAAGCTAAGCGCATACTTCTATAACGTTTTTTGTTGCATTGAGTTGCAGTAATTTATTCGGCACTCGGCATAACACCTTCAAGCCACACTTTTTCATCAAATACCGGCAGCTTGCTGCGGCGCTGGAGCGGTGAAACAAAGAGATTGGCCAGAGAGATAACTCCAGACCAACTGTGAATGGGCATGAGCATGAACTCCATACTCCACTTCACCACAAAACCATTGCCCACAAAAGGGTTGGCTGTCATCAGCGAAGTAATAATCAGATCGGGTTTCAAGCGCCTGACATCCTCAAGCTGGCGATGAAAGTTCGGCTGTTCAACAACGCGCACACCATCAAGGGCCTGAAGCTCGCGCGCATGAAACTTCTTGATGATATAAGCGCTGCTGCACTCAACAACATCGGCACCAGCATTGTGGAGAAAACGTGCAAGTGGTAGCTCCATCATGGTATCTGCGGTGAAAAAGACTTTTTTCCCTTTCAGGAGATCGGTCTGTTTGCGGATCTTCTCCCACGCCGCTTTTTCGCGATCGCGAAGATCAACGGTAATCCCGAATTCACGGGCGAGATCCTCCCAGAACGCTCTGGTGCCATCAGGGCCAAACGGAAAGAGCGAATGGAGAACACCGCATCCCCTTTCACGGGAGAGCTTGACGGCCACTCTTGAAAGATAGGGCTGGATTGGAGCCAAAACGGTATCGGGGCCAATAGCAGGCATTTTGTCGAAGCGGGATTCAGGAAGAAATCCACCGACAGCAATACCAAGTTCTTCTGCCTCTGCCCGGAGATCATCCGCAGTCGAATCATTGACCGATCCAAGGAAAACCACCTTTTTCTCTCCGGCAGGTGCCTGGGGACAGAATGGCACCAGTGCAGCAAGCACAGAATCTTCTGCCTGGGTAAAATTATAGACGAGACCGCTGGCAGGAACAAAAAGTACCGGAACTTCCGGAGTGCTGAGATGGTGGGCCAGCCCCTTGAAGTCAACCTTCATCACCTCGGGAGTACACGAAGAGAGCAGAAAAATGACTGAAGGGTTATGATCAGCCTTGATTTCACTGATAATCTCCTGAAGGGTAGGCTCATTCTTGGAAAGGTCTCCCTCCTCCATGAGGGCAATACCAAAGCGCGGTTTGGCAAAAATCATCATGCCGAGAGCATTCTGCAGAAAATGGGCGCAGGTATGAGTTCCAAGGATGAGAAAAAAGCTGTCCTTGATCTTCTGATACATCCAGCCAACACAGGCCAGACCACAAAAACTGTGCGTGACGTTATCTTCCTTGATTATCTGAATATCACCGGGAACCTGCATCATTGCTGTTTTCTGTTGAGAGTTACTGACCGCAAGTAACCTGCGTTACAACGGTCAGAAATAAAGATGGTGAAGATAAAATATTTTCGGTAATCCCCCTACTCCCCCGACTCGCTTGCCGGGGCTATTTTGGCTTTAACGGAAGCGCTCTTCTCGCCGAGACGGATAGCCCGATCACGACGATCGTCTATTTTGATTACCGTGTAAACGCGCTTCCCCCCCTGGTTAAACGAGTGCTCATGAAGTTTCAGCGCCAGTTCAAACAGGAGAGGCGCGGGGCCTTCGACCGTCGTACCCATATCATGCAAACGATAACTGCAACCACTTCCAGCCAGAATCTCCTGCAATCCAGCAACAAAGCCACTCAGGCTCCCCTCTTTACTGTCGAGGGGAATAACAGCAATATCCATCAAGGCCATGGCAATAACTGAAGATTATTTAAAAACGGTCTCTTGGCGTCCAGGACCAACCGAGATAAAGGTGACTGGAACCTGTAGCTCCTGTTCAAGGAATGTCACATAGTCCTGTGCTTCAGGCTGCATGTCGGCAAATGTTCTTGCCTGGGCGTTCGAGGCCATCCACCCTTTCATGGTGGTATAGACCGGCATCACCCTCGCAAGTGTCTGATGATCAGTGGGAAAATCGTGAATCTCTTTGCCATCAAGCATATAGGAGGTACATACCTTAATCTCTTCAAAGCTGTCAAGCACATCAAGCTTCGTAAGGGCAATTTCCGTGACTCCATTAACCGTCAATGAATAACGGAGTGCAACAAGGTCAATCCATCCACAGCGACGTTTTCTGCCGGTGGTAGCGCCAAACTCGTGACCGATCTTGCCGAGAAGCTCGCCGGTCTCATCAAGAAGTTCCGTGGGAAAAGCTCCATTGCCGACTCTGGTCATATAGGCCTTGCTGACACCAATCACCTTGCCAATATAGTTGGGAGCAATACCGGAACCGGTACAGGCCCCTCCTGAGGTTGGATTTGAGGAGGTCACATAAGGATAAGTGCCATGATCAACATCCAGCAGGCAGCCTTGGGCACCCTCAAGCAATACGGTTTTGCCCGCCTGAAGCTGACTGTTCAGGTAGAGCTGGGTGTTGGTCACATAAGGGTCAATAATCTTGTCGAACTCTTCGTACTCCTTTACCATGAGCTCCACATCAAGTTCCTCTTTCTCATAAATATTTTTGAACAGCTTGTTCTTGGCTGCAAGGTTTTCGCGGAGCTTCTCCTGCAAAACTTCAGGACTGAGGAGGTCAACCACACGAATACCCTTTCGTGCAAACTTGTCCTCATAGCTTGGGCCAATTCCCCTGCCTGTAGTACCTATTTTCTGATCGCCCTGAGCCGTTTCGTGAAGGGAATCGAGCAGTTTATGATACGGCATGATGAGATGTGCATTATGGCTGATAAAAAGCCTTCCTGCAACCTCATAGCCAAGCTCCTCAACCTTTTTTATCTCTTCGAGAAGCGCAACAGGATCGATTACCACGCCGTTGCCGATAACACAGACACATCCTTTGTGGAATATTCCTGAAGGAATCAGGTGCAGCACAACAGTTTTATTATCGAAACAGATCGTATGACCGGCATTTGCCCCTCCCTGATAACGGACAACGATATCATATTTGTCAGAAAGATAGTCAACAAGCTTTCCTTTACCTTCATCACCGAACTGTGTGCCGACAATAACAGTTGCCGACTGCGAGGGAGTCCTGAATTTTTTTGATTCCACGACGGTTGTTTTTATTGAGAGATATAGTGATCAAAATGAGCCAGAAGCTCACCCTTTCCCTTGCCGGAAATGGCCGAATAATTTACAATAAATTTGGCTTTTGTCGCAGTGCTTTCCATAATGCGCTGAGCCTTTACCTTTTCCTTCTGGGTAAGCTTGTCATACTTGGTCATCACAATACCGTAGGGCCTTTCATGAAACTCCAGAAAGTCTATCATCGCCCTGTCGGACTGCATTGCTGGATGACGGGAATCAAGCAGAAGCACAATCAGTGAAATGTTACTGCGACGTTCAATAAAAGAGGCGAGCAGATGGCCCCATGCAGCCTTTTCAGCCTGACCAACAGCTGCGTAACCGTACCCAGGCAGATCGACAAAAAAAAATTCATTATTTATGCGAAAGTAGTTGATAAGCCTGGTTTTTCCCGGAGTTGAGCTGGTTTTGGCAAGACCTTTCACACCAGTAAGTGAATTAAGCAGGGTAGACTTTCCAACATTTGACCTTCCGACAAAAACAATTTCGGGTGATAACTCTTCAGGAAGCCCGGAAAGGGCAGAAGCACTGATTTGGAAGGAGGCAAAAGTAATCTTCATACAAAGATGAGAGGTCTCAGAAAAAAGAGCAATAAAAGGAAGCTAAAAACCTTGCGTTAAAAACCCAAATGTTTAACTTTCGTCCTGGTTTTTAAAGAAAATACCTTTCACGTCACTCAAAGAAAACGGCAGAGCAGCAGAAGATGTCACTCTTCATTTATAATTCCCTCAGCAGAACAAAAGAGCAATTTGAACCGCTCCACCCGGAGATGGTGAGCATGTACGTATGCGGCCCCACGGTGTATGGCCACGCACATCTTGGCCACGCAAAAAGCTATGTCTCTTTTGATGTTGTCGTTCGCTGGCTTCGACAAAATGGCTATCGGGTAAAGTATGTGCAGAACATAACCGATGTAGGACATTTGACTGACGATGCTGATGAGGGCGAGGACAAGATCTCGAAACAGGCATCTCTTGAAAAAACAGACCCCATGGAAATTGCACAGTTCTACACTCGCAGTTTTTATGAGGATATGGATCGGCTTGGAGTTATGCGCCCAAATATAGCCCCTGCAGCCACGGCACACATCCCGGAACAGATTAATTTGATAGAAAGGTTGGTTAAGAGCGGTCACGCCTACGAAGTTAATGGTAATGTCTATTTTTCCGTAAAGTCATTTAACGGGTATGGTAAACTTTCAGGAAGGACTGATCAGGATGCCCTGCAATCGGGCATCAGGGTAGGGATACGTTCTGATAAAAGGGAATCAGCTGATTTTGCGCTTTGGAAAAAAGCAGATAAGCGGCACCTGATGAAATGGAACTCTCCATGGAGCCTCGGTTATCCTGGATGGCATCTGGAATGTTCAGCTATGTCAATGAAATATCTTGGTGAGTCAATTGATATTCACGGTGGGGGTATGGAAAACAAGTTTCCCCACCACGATTGTGAAATTGCGCAGTCTGAAGCTGCAACAGGCAAGCCATACGTGAGGTTCTGGATGCACAACAACATGGTGACCATCAATGGCATAAAAATGGGCAAATCACTGAATAATTCGATTAATCTGAAAGATCTCTTCAGTGAGACAGATCCAACTGTTATCCGATTCTTTATTCTGCAATCTCACTACCGCTCACAACTCGACTATTCGGAAACTGCCATTAAGGCATCGAGAACCGGGCTGGAGAAACTTCATGAAACCCGGCGACGCCTGAGGGAAAAAAAAGATGGTACTGGAGTCTTTGATTGTGGACCGTTCGCCCGTCGCTTTACTGATGCGATGGATGATGACTTCAATACACCCGTAGCTATCGCAGTTCTTTTTGAACTCTCTAAAGCCATTAACGCCGCACTCGATCAGCATAACGGAATATCCGATGGATCCTGTAAGGAGGTTCAAGCATTTATAAACCAGGCTGGAAAAGAGACCTTGGGAATCTTCGATCAGAATGATCAAGACAAAAACAGAGAAGGTAAGGAGAGTACAAGAAAATTTGATACGATTATGGAACTTTTGTTGCAGCTCAGGGCAGAAGCCAGAGAACAGAAAGATTTTGCCCTGAGTGACAAGATTCGAGACCTGCTGCTCATAAAAAGTGGAATTGAGATCAAGGATACCAAAGAGGGAGCAAGCTGGTCCTGGAAATCGGGTGCCTAAAGATAATCGTCCAGCCCTTCTCGTCGGAGTATATCAACAACTTCACGAACCCGATGAGAATCACCTTTGCGGCATATCAACAACGCGTCTTCAGATTCAACAATAATCACATCCTCTATCCCGATGGTGCAGACCACTTTGCCTGTGTGATTTTTCACAAAGACATCCTTGCAATCAATCTGCACCAGCCGATTGTCGGGGTGCTCTCCTGAAAACATACACCGGCTTCCTGCAACTTTAAGAACTTCATCCCAGCAGCCAAGATCAGTCCAACCAAACTCCCCGGTCAGCACAAAAACCTTGTCAGCCTTCTCCATGATTCCATAATCAATGGAATGGGGATGAATCCATGAATAGACATCCTCAATCACCTTCTGTTCTCGATCCGTTCCAAGACTCTCATAAATGTTGAGGAGATCTTTGTAAAGATCGGGCATGGAGCGTTCAAACTCCCTTGATATTGCATCGATATGCCACATAAAGATGCCGCTGTTCCAGTAAAAGTCTCTACTCTCAAGAAACACTTGGGCTGTGGCATAGTCAGGCTTTTCAGCAAATGCTTTCACCTTGAAAAGATGAAAATGATGACTTTCAGCAAAAATTGAGGGAAGGGAAAGTTCTTCATCAGCCTGAATATAACCATAAGCTGTCTCAGGCCGGTCTGGTTTAATACCCAAAGTGACAAGCCCTTTATTTTCACGCGCTATCTCAATGCCAGCCTCGACAATCTTGATAAATGCCAGCTCGTCAAGCACAAGATGATCTGCAGGCAACACAATTGTTACAGCATCAGGATCACGCTTTTTAATATGTGCTGTAGCAAGAGCAATGCAGGGAGCTGTATTGCGACTGGAAGGCTCAATGATAATATTGTCCTCTCTGAAACTGCCAAGTGTGCCAGAAAGAAGAGTACTGCCCAACTCACTGGTTATAATAAATATATTCTCCTCGCTAACTAAGCCTGATATACGCCGTACCGTTTTGGCAATCATCGTCCCGTCATCAAACAGGTCTACAAACTGCTTTGGCATCTTTCTTCTGGATACTGGCCAGAGTTTCTTGCCAAAACCACCCGCCATGATTACGGCATAGAGATGATTCTGTGAATCGTTACTCATAACACATCTTATCTTGAACGCCTTTGATGAATAATAATGAGTTCTATTTGAATACTTGCTCAATTTACATTTTATTTCCTTTCAAACGAGGTATAACACCGCCCTAAATCGCTCACCCTGTTTGTCAATCACGGCAAAATATTGTTTTTTGGGGTAAACCACTGAATAGAAAAGGATCTGCTGTTATGAAAAAAAAGAGTGATGATTTGACCATGCTTAAGACCTTATGTACGGAACAGAGTATTGAACTGCTGCCTACAATGGTTGAACAACTGGTACGATACAGGGATTATCTGGAGCAATGGAACCGAAAAATAAATTTAATCAGCAGAAAAGAGGATGCCCCCGTTATCATCAAGCATATCTTTCATTCGTTGCTCATTACCCTGCACCATAAGTTTCATGAAAATGAAAAGATTCTGGATCTCGGAACTGGTGGTGGACTTCCTGGAATACCTCTTGCTATCCTTAACCCACACACAAGTTTTGTTCTTGTCGATGCAACAGGCAAAAAAATAGAGGCATGTCGGGATATGATCCAGCAGCTTGGATTGCATAATGCGGTCGCAATACATACAAGAGTGGAAGAGATGAAGGGAGAAAAATTTGATACCGTCCTGTCAAGACAGGTTGCTCCTCTTGATAAACTCTGCGAATGGGCAGGAAAACTGCTCAAATCAGACGGTGTTTTGATTTGCCTGAAGGGAGGAGATCTTGATGGTGAAATTAGAAAAACTCTGGCATCAAGCAAGGATCGCCATAACTTTCCCCAACATATTGAACTGCACCCAATTCAGGGTATCAATCCATATTTTACTGAAAAACAGATAGTCATTGCTCGAGGAAAAAAGCTGTTTCCATGAGTCAATGACTATCGAAAGAAGTAATCAGTTATCAGTAGCGGCTTTCAGACTGCTTGGTCTGAGGCGGATTCTACGGATTTTTTGGAACCTTTGACTCGTTTTGCGCGATCCTGATTGCCAGTTTTAGGGGTTGATGATGGCGCTTCGTTATAATCAACCAACTCAAGTACTGCCATTTTGGCGGCATCACCATAACGTGGGGCGAGTTTAATCACACGGGTATAGCCCCCATTCCGTAAACCGACTTTACCAACAATCTCTTCAAAAAGAATTCTAATTGCCTGCTTGTCGCGGATATCCTTAAAAATATCGCGCTGGGCATGAACCGTTCCCTTGCGCGCTTTGGTAATCATTTTTTCAACGACCCTGCGAGTCTCTTTAGCTTTTGCTTCTGTTGTCTCAATACGCTTGTAAACAAGGAGTTGGGTTGACAGATTGCTGAGTGTTGCCTTTCTATGGGCTGCGGTTCTTCCAAGTTTTCTTGCTGGCTTTCCTTTACGCATAACGGTTTCCTGATCTCAAAATTCAAAAAATGGTAGTAATCTGTTTACTTCATCTGATATCTGGTAATATCCATACCAAACCTCAAATCAAACTTTTCAAGCTGCTCTTTCAATTCGGTCAGCGACTTCTTGCCAAAGTTTTTGTAATTAAGCAATTCATCCTCCTTGTGGGAAACAAGCTCACCGATAGTATCAATCTCTGCAAGTCTGAGACAGTTATGTGAGCGTACTGAAAGATCAAGGTCTTCGATCTTTGTATGAAAAAGCCGCCTCATGGTCTCAAACTCATCGTCCTGCTGCTTGAACTCCTCCTCAGTAAACTCATCCTCAGTTGGAGAGAAATTTGCAAAAAAAGTAACATGCTCTGTAATAATCTTACCGGCAAGGCTGATAGAGTCATCGGGAGAAACAGAACCATCAGTTTCAACATCAAAAATCATCTTCTCATAATCGGTACGCTGCCCGACGCGGGTGTTCTCAACAGTAAACTTTACATTCCGGATTGGAGTATAGATAGCATCAATGGCGATATACCCAATGGGCATACCTTCAGGTCTGTTTTCCTCAGCAGGCATATAGCCTCGTCCGCGTCCAACGTAGAGGTCAATTTTAAGAGTTACACCAGCATTAATGGTAGCAACATGCATATCCTTGTTCAAGACCTCAAACTCACCCTCCTGGGCAATTATATCACCAGCGGTAAAATCCATAGGGCCAACAAACGTCAGTGATGTCTTGCAGTTCCTTTTACAGGTTGACTTAAATCGGACTCTCTTCAGGTTCAGTACAATTTCGGGCACATCTTCACGAACACCTTCAATAGCGGCAAACTCGTGATAGACATTTTCTATTTTAATTCCTGTTATTGCAGTTCCCGGAAGTGAGGCAAGCAAAACTCTTCTCATGACGTTTCCGAGCGTAACTCCGTAACCGCGCTCAAGCGGTTGCGCAATAAACCTCCCAAAACGTTCGGTATGAGTAGCTTCATCTACCTCTATTTTTGCAGGCATCTGCATCTGGTATATCATAATATTTATACCTTAGAATTCATTAAAATCACTTCGAGTACAACTCAACAACCAACTGTTCGTTAAATTGCTCCTGTATATCAACTCTCTCAGGAATACTCAGAAACACAGCTTTCTGGTTTGCTTTATCCACCTGAATCCATGAAGGAATACGAGACTCAGGAGCTTTGTTGAGAGAATCAGTAACAGCTCCCATATTCTTGCTCCTCTGCCGAAATTCTATAATCTCTCCAGGAGAGACGATATAGGAAGGGATATCGACCTTCTTTCCGTTGATCAAAAGATGACCATGTGTCACAAGCTGGCGCGCTCCAGATCTTGATGGCGCGAAACCTGAACGATATACAACGTTATCAAAACGACGTTCAAGTAACTTTACAAGGTTATCTCCTGTAATACCTCTTTGAGCCACAGCCTTCTGATAATAATTACTGAACTGCTTTTCAAGAATACCATAAAGATATTTCATCTTCTGTTTCTCTCTGAGCTGGAGAGCATATTCAGAAACTTTACCTTTCCGACCCTGCCCATGTTGACCAGGAGCAAATGGGCGTCTTTCGAGATATTTTTCAGCCTTGGGTGCAAGCGCAATACCTAACCTGCGGGAAACTTTTGTTATTGAGCCTCTGAATCTTGCCATATCAATTACTTCATTGAAATTCGATAAATAGTATAAAATCAGACCCTTCTACGCTTTGGTGGCCTGCAGCCATTGTGCGGGAGCGGTGTTATATCCTTGATAGTTCGTACATCAAGACCTGCCCCCTGCAATGCCCTTATTGCAGCATCACGCCCAGCACCAGGTCCTTTTATAAAGACATTGACATGCCTCATACCAAGATCATAAGCCTCCTTGGCCGCAGCTTCAGAAGTGACCTGTGAAGCGTAAGGAGTATTCTTTTTAGAGCCCTTAAACCCATTTTTGCCCGCGCTTGACCAGGAAACAGTATTTCCCAGAACATCAGTAATCGTTACCATAATATTATTAAAGGAGGCTTTAATATGAACTGCTCCTTCAGGGGTAACCTTTACTTTCTTTTTTTTCCTGCTTATTGTTGCCATGAACTTACATTCTTATAGTAATCGAAGATTATTGCCTGCACTCTACTACTTCTTGACTGCCTTCTTCTTGCCCGCGACTGTCTTGCGCTTACCCTTTCTGGTCCTTGAGTTAGTACGTGTCCTCTGTCCACGAACAGGAAGTGAGCGACGGTGACGCAAACCCCTGTAACAGCCGATATCCATCAAACGTTTGATAGCAGTCTGCTGCTCTCCACGAGCCTGCCCCTCAACCTTGTACTCTTCGGCAATTATCTCTCTGATGGCATGTGCCTCTTCATCATTCAAATCAGAGATTTTTCTGTCAGGCGCAATACCAGCTTTCTGCAAAATCCTTTCTGCTGATGCTCTCCCAATACCATAAACATGCGTCAATGCAATAACTACATGTTTATTCAACGGCAAATTTACCCCAGCTATCCTCATATTCTCTTTAAAGTTCTATTGTTTTTTTCTGAAGATCAACCCTGGCGCTGCTTATGGCTGGGATTTACTTTGCAAATCACATATCTTTTGCCTTTGCGCTTAACAATGCGGCAATGCTCACAACGCTTTTTAATAGAAGAATATATTTTCATAATAAACCAGACATACAATAATTAATCCAACTCATCCGAAAAGTTAAAAGGTTTCCAATGTAACAAATTATGTTCGTAATACAAACATAAGGAACAACAGTTTTATCACTTATTTGTACCGATAAGTAATTCGCCCTTTGGTAATATCATAAGGTGATATCTGCACTTTCACCTTGTCGCCCGGTAAGATCCTGATATAATGCATCCTTATTTTTCCGGAAACATGCGCAAGAACCTCCAGACTATTCTCAAGCCTTACCTTGAACAGTGCATTTGGAAGTGCATCCAGAATAACGCCTTCAATCTCAATTGATTCTTCTTTAGCCAACTTTTCTACTCCTTGGTTTCAGATATATGTTGTAGACGATCAGGAGTGTACACCCTGAAGAAAGGTACCGGTCAGTATCTCAGCTTGTCCAGCCCTAACTACTATCGTGTGCTCAAAATGAGCTGAAGGTTTTCCATCTTCTGTTACGGCAACCCAACCTCCACGCCTGCTGACCGCCTTTCGGGATCTGCCAAGTGCTATCATCGGCTCTATGGCAAGGGTCATGCCTTCACGTAATTTTACACCGGTATTCTTTCTGCCATAATTTGGAACTGCCGGATCTTCATGGAGTTCACTTCCAATGCCATGGCCTACCATATTTTCTATGACACTGAATCCATAAGAGTGGGCATAATCCTCAATTGCTGCTGAAATATCATGGAGACGATTTCCAGCAACCGCCATGGAAATTCCTCTGGCCAAACATTCACTGGTTACATCAACAAGCAAGCGTACCTTTTCATCTACGAAGCCAAGCACAAAAGTTCGCGCAGCATCACCATGATAGCCCCCCATGTAAACGCCACAATCGACAGAAACAATGTCTCCATCACGAACAACACGCTTAATACTGGGTACACCATGGACAACCTCTTCATTTATTGATATACAGAGGGATGCGGGGTATGGCGTGACATCCGGGTCACTCTTGGGGACATAATTGAGAAAACTTGGAACAGCGTTGTGATCGCGAATAAACTCTTCAGCCATAACATCAAGCTGCTTGGTAGTCATTCCTGGCTTTATCTCAGCCTCAAGCAAATCAAGTACCCTCGCAACAAGAGCGCCTGACTCTCTCATCAAATCAATTTCGCGTTCGCTTTTAATCGTAATCATAAGAGTCTGTTACCTGCTCTGCCGGCCCCGTGTTTTGCCAGACTTCATGAAGCCATCATAGTGGCGCATAAGCAAATGGCTCTCAACCTGCTGCAGAGTATCCAGACCTACACCAACAATAATCAAAAGACTGGTGCCTCCAAAAAACTGGGCAAAACCAGGCGTTACGTTGCCGAATTTCGTAAGAAAAGTTGGAAGAATCGCAATGATTGCAAGAGATATGGCACCTGGCAGAGTGATGCGTGTCAAAATATTATCAATAAAATCTGCAGTACTTTTTCCAGGTCGAACACCAGGGATAAACCCACCCTGCCGTCTCATGGTATCAGCAACCTCTTTAGGATTAAAGGCTATGGCTGTGTAAAAATAGGTGAAAAATACAATAATGGTGCCAAACATAAGCGCATACCACCATGAGTCATAGGCAAACAATCCAGAAATCCTCTGCATAACCTCATTTTCAGGGAAAAACGAAAGAAATGTGCCAGGAAGAAACATGATGGACTGAGCAAAAATAATTGGCATTACTCCAGCAGTATTAATCTTCATCGGAATATACTGTGTGCTACCCCCATAAACTTTTCGCCCTACTACACGTTTCGCATGCTGGACAGGTATTCGCCTCGTTCCGACGGTCAAAACTACAACAAAGGCAACAATCGCCGCCATCATACCAAGAATGATAATTTCTATAATCCAGTTCTTGCTACCAAGTGACACTGAGCGAAATTCAGCAACAAGCGATTGAGGAAATCGTGCAAGAATTCCGATCATGATAATGAGAGATATTCCATTACCAATACCGCGTTCAGTAATTTTTTCTCCAAGCCACATGACAAAAACAGTGGAAGAGGTAAGAAGAATAACTGCTGTCAGGGTAAAAAAAAGACCTGGATCTGGAACAACTATCTTACCAAAAGATGCTGGACTGGCAAGACTGACACTCACACCCCATGACTGGAGAAGGGCAATAACAACCGTACCATAACGAGTCATTTGGGCGATCTTCTGACGTCCATCTTCACCCTCTTTCTGGAGTTTCTGAAAATAGGGCGTTACTGCACCAAGCAACTGAACAATAATAGAAGCGGAGATATAGGGCATAATGCCCAGAGAAAAAATTGATGCCCTGGCAAAAGCGCCTCCTACAAAAAGATCAAACAATCCAAAAAGATCGTTTGAATGGGTCTGTGATGCGCCCGACACTGCAGCCGCATCAACACCCGGAATTGTAATGTGAGATCCAAGCCTGTAGACAAATAAAAGAAGAAGCGTATAAAGAATCCGCTGACGGAGTTCAGGGATTTTATTAATGTTCCTTATACTTTCTGTAAGCTTCATAGCGTCCTTTTAAGGAATTCAGGCCTTGATTGATTTTTTGGTTCTCTTGACCAATTTTGCTTTTGGCTTCAGAAGAGCCTCTTCGTAAGGAAGATCGTTAACTTTACATGCCTCTTCGAGTGTTCGGAATGCCTTGATCACTTCGCCGCCTGCTGCAATAATTTTTTGCTCCGCGCCCTTACTGAATGCGTGAGCGGTAATCTTTACTGCGATTGTCAAATCGCCATTACCAAGTACTTTGAAGTAATCAGCATTACTGGCGTGGAGGAGTGCCTTAAGATCAAGAACTGTAACCTCTCTCTCAAGCACACCGTCTTGAATCCATTTATCAATCTGTGAAAGATTGACAGTATTGATCGGCTTTTTATCAATTGGGGTAAAACCAAATTTTGGCAACCTCCGATAAACTGGCACCTGTCCACCCTCAATAATCGGCCTTTTATAGCCACTACGCGACTGCTGGCCATTGTTTCCTTTGCCTGCCGTCGTTCCATTTCCAGAACCCTGTCCCCGACCGACACGTTTTTTGTTTTTTACTGCGCCTTTTGCTGGACGAAGTGAACTTAAATCCATGGTTTCAATTCCCGACTTGCTATTAGTAAAAATACTATGCCTCTTCAACCTTTACCAGGTGCTGTACAACCCTGATCTGCCCTCTGGTGCAGGGATTATCCTGCCTGTCAACACTGTAGTTTGGTCTACCAAGCCCAAGGGCCTGAATGGTAGCTTTCTGCTTTTTTGTACCACCAATGACACTACGGAGCTGGGTAATTTTAATTGTTTTCTGATCCATATTCGTATTTATATCTTTTAACTTTCAAAAACCTCTGTCAGGCTCTTTGACCGTCTCTCACCAACATCATAAGCATCTGACATACTCTGAAGACCCTTAATAGCTGCTTTTACTACGTTATGAGGGTTTGAGGAGCCAAGCGATTTCGTCAAAATGTCATGAATACCTGCCATTTCAAGGACAGCCCTGACAGCTCCACCAGCAATTAGACCCGTACCAGGTGTCGCAGGCTTCATCATAACCTTAGCTGAACCATACTTGACAACGACCTGATGCGGTATAGTACCTTTTACAATTGGTACTTTGATAACATTCTTCTTGCCATCTTCAATACCTTTAGCAATTGCGTCCTGAACTTCGTTAGCTTTCCCAAGACCATACCCTACATGACCTTCCTTATCTCCAACAACAACAATGGCGTTGAAGCCAAAACGCTTACCGCCCTTAACCACCTTCGCGGTTCTGTTGATATGAACAAGCTTTTCCTTAAGATTTAATTCTCCGGGCCTGATATTTTTAGCCGATGTTTTCGCCATTTACATTCTCTTTGAAACGTTTTTAAAAGATCAGTCCTGCTTCTCTTGCACCATCAGCCAACGCCTTCACCCTGCCATGATAACGAAACCCATTCCTGTCAAAAACAACAGTGGATATTCCGGCGGCCAAAGCCTTTTCAGCCAATTGCTTTCCGATAATACGGCATCGCTCTGATTTAGATCCTTGAAGAGCCTGATTTTCTTTAGACATTGTCGAAACAGCTATAACCGTTTTGCTGGTCTCATCATCTATCAACTGGGCATAAATCTGAGACAGGCTTCTGTATACACAAAGACGAAGTTTATTTTGTGTACCACGAACACTACCTCTGCTCCTATCCTTGATTTTCTGCCTCCTGGAGGCTTTATCGATTTGACTCATTCTTCTTGAACCGTTGAATAATTTTAATCCTGACTACCTGAGGAAACACAACAACTATTTACTTGCCTGCGGCCTTACCTTCCTTACGACGGATAACTTCACCTTCATACTTTATGCCCTTGCCTCGATAAGGCTCAGGTTTTCTGAAGGAACGAATCTTTGCTGCTACCTGACCAACAACCGATTTGTCAATGCCACTCACAAGAATAGTCACCTGATCAGGAACCTCAATCTTCACATCATCAGGTGCCTTGAAATAAATACTATGTGAATAACCCAGGGTCAATGCGAGAAGATCATTTTTAAGCTCCGCCCGGTAACCAACACCAGCAATCTCAAGTTTACGCGTAAAACCTTTCGTAACACCTTCAACCATATTGTTAATAAGCATACGGTAAAGCCCATGCTGTGCCTTTGCTCTCTTGCTGTCATCTATTCTGGTCACAGTCACGACACCACTCTCTTCAGAAATCCTCACTTGATCTGTAAGCCTCTGTTCGAGGGTACCTTTGGGACCAGAGACTTTAACACTTAAATCATTTATCTCGATCTTTGCCTGATTAATCAGGGTTATTGGCATTTTTCCTATTCTTGACATGGTATTCTAATGCTCTCTGGCTTATAAATTAATAAATACGGAAAAGAATTTCACCACCTACTCCCTGCGCCCTTGCCTCTTTATCAGTTATAACACCTTTCGATGACGAGAGAATGTATAAGCCGAGCCCACCAAGATATTTTTTTATATCCTTCCCGTCATAAACACGACGACCCGGTTTACTTACTCTTGTGATCTCCTTAATGGCAGGATCACCTTGTGCAGTGTACTTAAGATCAATCCTGAGAAAAGGGAATTTTTCTGTGGTTATGACCGTAAAACTTTTAATATAACCCTTCTCAACGAGAAGTTGAGAAAGATTTTCCCGGAGCTTGGAGTACGGGACATCAGTAGTCTTATTTTTTGCTCTTCCCGCATTTCTGATACGAGTGATATAATCTGCAATAGAATCCGTTACAGGCATAGCTAACGTTGGTTACTTTCGAAAATGAACAAATACCCTTCTTTGACATGAGAACAAGCGAATTTACCAGCTTGCTTTTTTAACACCAGGAAGCTTTCCTTCAAGTGCATACTTGCGAAACATCTGCCTGCACAATCCATATTTAGCATAGACACTCCGGCCCCTTCCGGTAAGGACACAGCGATTACGAACTCTCGTGGCAGCGCTATCCCTTGGCAACTTTCGCAGTGCTTCATAGTCTCCAGCTTTAACGAGCTCTGCACGCAAAACAGCATATTTCGCTACAAGCTTAATTCGTTTTTCGTTCCTTGCTATAACGCTTTTCTTGGCCATCTGGTTTCTGAGTTATTTAGTTGATCTTTTTTTTGAATGGCATTCCAAGTTCTGAAAGCAGCACGTAGGCTTCCTCGTCGGTAGAAGCGGAGGTTACAAAACTGATATCCATACCGGATATTCTCGGCACTTTGTCAATATCAATTTCAGGAAAGATAATCTGCTCTCGGACACCTGTCGTATAATTTCCACGTCCATCAAAACTGGTATCACTAAGACCACGGAAATCACGAATCCTTGGAACAGCAAGACTGACAAAACGATCGAAAAACTCATACATGGCCTTGCGACGGAGCGTTACACGGCAACCGATAGGCTGTCCCTCTCGTAATTTAAAGTTTGATATAGCCTTCTTCGATTTACGAATCTGAGGTTTCTGGCCTGTAATCTGGGCAAGCTCCTGAAGAGCAACTTCAAGCAACTTCGGCTCAGCCGCTGCAGCACCAACACCAATATTAATAGAGATCTTCTCTAACCTAGGCACCTTCATAACATTCTTGTAATGAAAGCGCTCCATAAGAGCAGGTGTTACATTCTCCTTATAGAACGTCTGAAGTCTTGCTACCGAAGGGTTTGCCTGTGTCATCTCTTTACTCTGCTCCATCTTGTGCTTTAATCAATTGATCAGGATGGTCTTGGTCATCCTGACATTTAGTATATAATATTTCTTTAGCTTTTCTTCACATTGGAAGAATGAACAGGAAACTCACGCTCAATAATTGAACCTTGAGTCTGACCCTGTGCCGCTCGCGTATGGCGTTTTCTGATATTGACTCCTTCAACAATCACCCGACTCCTGGCAGGGAATACTTTCAAAATCTTGCCCTCCTTGCCTTTATCATTGCCACTTATAACAACGACAGAGTCGTTCTTTTTAACGTGCAACTTAACCTTTTTGATCCCTGTTTTCATTTTACTTTGATATGATAGTATTTCATTAAATCATGAGCGGGAGACGAGACTCGAACTCGCGACCAACAGCTTGGAAGGCTGTGACTCTACCAACTGAGTTACTCCCGCCTGAAGCGCACTATAAAACCTCAGGTGCCAACGATACGATCTTCATAAACTTCCTGTCTCGGAGCTCTCTTGCTACAGGGCCAAAAATACGTGTTCCTCTTGGCTCACCCTGCGCATTAAGAAGAACTACCGCATTCTCATCAAAACGAATATAGGAACCATCTTTTCTTCTTGACTCCTTGACGCACCGAACTACTACGGCCCGGCAAACATCCTTCTTTTTAACAATTCCTCCAGGAACTGCAGCCTTGACAGACACTATAATCTGATCACCCAATGAGGCATAACGCCTCCCGGTTCCACCGAAAACATGTATACACCTAACTTTCTTGGCTCCACTGTTATCGGCAACAACCAGATTTGTTTCTTTCTGGATCATCCTGTTTCAAACTTTAATAAATGTATAAAAACCTCTGTTACCTGGCCTTTTCAAGAATTTCAACCAAACGGCAGCTCTTTCTTTTGCTCAGGGGGCGACATTCAACAATCTTGACCAGATCACCGACACCTGCCTCATTTTTTTCATCGTGTGCCATAAGCCTTGTCGTTTTCTTGAAATACTTCTTATAAACCGGGTGCTGTACACTGCGCTCAACTGCAACAATACAAGCCTTATCCATTTTGTCGCTGACAACCTTGCCAGACCAACTTTTTTTTCTTCCCCTTACCGGAGCACTCTGTTCCATAGATACACTGCCCATTTTATTTTCTTCCATGTATAGTAACACATTTACCGCATGACCCTAAAGTCAGACAGTCTGCTTTTCCACAGTCTCAAGCTGGTGAAGTCTATTCTTCATGCGCCCAATGTCACGCCTTGAATTTCGAAACACCATCGGGTTCTGTGGTTGTTCAATAACTCTGATAAAATTAATATCGGCAAGTCTCTGTTCCAGCTCTTTGAGTCTGTCAACCAACTCCTGCTTTTTCAATGCCGCAATTTCATACTTTTTCATAATGAGTAATCTGCTTGTCGAATTAGTTGCGCCTTAATCTTCATAATCAGGACGAACAATGAATCTGGTTTTTATAGGCAGTTTTTTAGCAGCAAGTCTAAAAGCCTCTGTTGCCACCTCTCTTGGAACCCCATCCGCCTCAAACATAATTCGGCCTGGCTTAACAACTGCTACCCAGAATTCAGGTGAACCTTTACCAGAGCCCATTCGGGTCTCAGCAGGTTTTTGTGTTACAGGCTTATCCGGAAAAATCCTGATCCAGATTTTCCCATCTCTCTTCATAAATCTTGTCATAGCAACACGGGCTGCCTCTATCTGGCGACTCGTGATCCATGCGGGTTCAACAGCTTTCAATCCAAAGGAACCAAACGAGACCAAAGTACCACGACCTGAATTGCCTTTCATCCGGCCTCTTTGTGTCTTTCTATATTTAACTCTTTTCGGCATTAACATACAGGCAACTCCATTCTTTTTCTGATTGTATGGTACTTTATATTATGAACGTTTCGTACGATTACGTCTTTTGGAGCGAGGATCACGAGTGTCGCGACCTCTTGCACCAGCATCACTTCTTCTATCTTTCATCTTCTTTGCTTCCTCTTCTTCAATAGCATCAATACGCTGAACAAGGACTTCTCCTTTATACACCCATACCTTGATACCAATAGTGCCCGCTATAGTATGAGCAGTTACACTTGCATAATCAACATTAGCGCGAATGGTGTGAAGCGGTATTTTTCCCTCTTTGTATTGTTCTGATCGGGCAATTTCTGCGCCTCCAAGACGCCCTCCACATTTAACCCTTACTCCCTCAGCTCCAGAACGCATCGCCTGCTGAATGGCCTGCTTCATCGCTCTTCTAAAAGAAACACGATTCTCAAGCTGGTAAGCAATATTGTCTCCAATAAGCTGAGCCTCAATTTCGGGCTTGACCACCTCAACAACATCTATCTTGACCTCTTTACCAGTAATACGGCTGAGTTCCTGAGAAAGATTGTTGATCTCTTCACCCTTCCTTCCAACAACAGCACCCGGACGAGCGGCATAAATATTAATTTTTACATGCTTGGTCGTTCTTTCAATAATAATTCGAGCTATACCAGCACGCTCCTTCTTCAACCTTGCAAGGACATAGGTTCTAATAACATGATCTTGCTTGATCTTTTCCGAAATAACCGGACTGTCATCATACCAGCGCGAAGCCCAATCCCTGATAATTCCAAGTCTAAATCCAGTAGGATTAACTTTCTGACCCAATGCTCTCTCCTTGTTTTATTTAATTACTGGATTTTTAACTCTATCAATGATAATTGTAAGATGATTCGATCTCTTGCGAATCCGAAAAGCACGACCCATTGGTGCAGGAAGTGTTCTTTTCAATGTAATACCCTCATCAACAAAAACCGCCTTGATGAAAAGTTCCTGGTCACTTGCCCTTTCATCGGGATTCTGCTGGGAGTAATTAGAGACTGCTGACTTGAGCGTCATCATAACATTTCGAGAAGCAGCTTTTGTTGAGTTCAAAAGAATCGCCTTAGCCAGATCAACCTTTTTTCCTCGAACAAGCCCTGCAACAAGTCGCATTTTCCTGGGTGATGTCGGTGTATTCCGTAAAATTGCTTTTGCTTCCATGTTATCGTTACCCTTTCGCGTTATTCAATTTATTTTTTTCTAGGTGCTGATCCACCTTTTTCAGCCTTTCCACCACCAGCATGGCCGCGAAACGATCTTGTCGGGGCAAACTCTCCAAGCTTGTGACCTACCATATTATCACCAACATAGACCGGCACATGGCTTTTCCCGTTATGAACAGCCACCGTGTGACCGACAAAATCAGGAGAAATCATTGAGCTTCTGGACCAGGTCTTGATAACCTTTTTCTCTCCCTTGCTATTCATATCAAGGATCCGTTTTTCCAGCTTTAGATCAATGAACGGTCCCTTTTTAAGTGATCTTGGCATATTTTCTCTGCTTGTTGTTGTTAACCGCTATAATTATTTGGCGTTTCTGCCTCGTACAATCAATTTCTGTGAAGCCTTCTTCTTGTTTCTGGTCTTCAGTCCCTTGGCAAGCTGTCCCCATGGAGACATTGGGTGCTTTCTTCCACCACCAGACTTCGACTTACCCTCACCACCACCCATCGGATGATCAACAGGGTTCATGGCCATACCTCTTGTCTGCGGTCTGATTCCGAGCCAGCGCGATCTACCTGCCTTCCCTAAAACAACATTTTCATGATCGCTATTGCCGACAACACCAATGGTTGCCCGACACTCTACCCTGAGTTTTCGAATTTCACCAGAAGGAAGCTTCAAGGTAACATAATCTCCCTCGCGAGCGGCAAGTACAGCAAATCCTCCAGCTGACCTGACAATCTGACCACCCTTGCCTGCCTTCATTTCGACATTATGGATATCAGTACCCAGTGGGATATTCTTTAATGGCATAGTATTACCTGCCTTAATCTCAACCTTATCACCACTTTCGACCTTATCACCAACATTCAAACCTTTCGGCGCGAGAATATAACGTTTTTCTCCATCATTGTAATGCAATAATGCAATTCTTGATGAACGGTTTGGATCATACTCAATTGATGCAACAGTTGCAGGAACACCATCTTTGTTGCGTTTGAAATCTATAATACGGTAATGCCTTTTGTGCCCACCACCTCTATGCCTCGACGTTTTTCGGCCAGCACTATTGCGACCTCCCGATTTACTGAGGGGGACCAGCAAGCTTTTTTCAGGCTTACTCTTTGTGATTTCATCGAATGCAGGGTATGACATGAACCTTGACCCTGGAGTGACCGGCGCTAATTTCCTTATAGCCATTTGAATGTATGATCTATCCTTTTTATGATTTCTATCCTTCGCTCTTCTGGGCTGAACCTGAGTAGTAGTCTATTGACTGTCCCTTTTGAAGGGTGATAATGGCCTTTTTCCAATCACTCTTTTTCCCAAAAATCCGGCCTCGTTTCGTGTTTTGGGCACGGGATTTACCTAGAACGTTAGCCGTGCGAACTGATTTTACCTCGACACCAAATTTCTTTTCTACAGCTTTTTTGATATCAAGCTTGTCTGCATCCGTTTTGACCACAAAGACATACTGTCCTTTTTTTTCAGTCAGCCCGGTACTTTTTTCGGTCAATAATGGGCGCAACAACGGGTTTATCATCTCATTAACTCCTTTTATCTGAAAACTGTAAATTACCCTAACGTCTCTTCTATTTTTTTCAATGCGGTCTTTTGAACAAGAACCGTCTGGCTATGAAGAATATCATAAGTTGATGCCTTTTCAGCACTCATAATTGTCAGCACCTCAATATTTCTTCCTGACCTTGTGATTATCATATCATACTCCGGAGTCAACATCAGAGTCTTTTTCTGCGAGAGACCCAGGTTTTTCAGTATACCAGCAAAAGGTTTTGTCTTAATATGTTCAAGTCTGAAATCTTCGACAACAAGAATCTGTCCAGCTTGAGCTTTTGAACTCAGCGCAGAACGTCTTGCAAGAAGCTTTACCTTTTTATTAACCTTTTGATCATAAGAGTGGGGGACAGGTCCAAATATAGTGCCACCACCAATATGCAACGGAGAACGGCTTGAACCCTGACGGGCGTTACCAGTTCCTTTCTGACGTAACGGTTTTTTTCCTCCACCACGAACCTCACCACGTGTTTTCGTCTTGTGAGTCCCCTGCCTTCTATTTGCGAGAATCGACTTTACGTCGAGGTACATAGCATGTTCTGATATTTCAGCACCGAATATATCGTCACGGAGCGTTACCACTTCACCAGTTTCAGTACCGGCAGTATTTAAGACTTTAAGTTCCATAGCTTCGTGCATTCAGCATTTACTTTTTTGTAGAAACAATCTTGACATAGGAATTTCTTGGACCAGGCACTGAACCTTTAATCACTATCAGATTAGACTCAGGCATAATTTTGAAAATCTCAAGATTCCGTACTGTAATATTATCAGATCCCATACGCCCGGCCATCCTTGTCCCCTTAAAAACCCTTGAAGGATCTGATGAACCACCTACTGATCCAGGAGCTCTCTGCCTGTCTGACTGACCATGAGTTCTCTGAGCACCAGAAAAATTATGGCGTTTCATGACACCAGCAAAGCCCTTACCTTTTGAAACACCCAGAACATTAACCTTCTCGCCCTCCTTGAACGATTCAACCCCGACATGGCTACCAAGCTCAAATGGCTGACCCATTTCAGAAAAATCGAACTCAACAAGCTTGTATCCTGGTATTACACCCGCTTTTTTATAGTGCCCCTGAAGCGGCTTTGTTATCTTACTCTCTTTCCTCTCACCGATACTAACCTGATAAGCATCGTATCCATCTTTATCTGCACGTTTAACCTGTGTTACAAAGCAAGTACCAGCCTCAATAATAGTGCATGACACAGCCTCGCGTTTCTCATTGAATAAACGGGTCATGCCGATTTTTTTACCAAGAATCGCACCCATAGAAGATTACCTTTTCTAATTCTTTAAGACTTAATTTCAACATCAACACCACTTGGAAGCTCCAGCTTCATCAACATATCTATGGTCCTTGAGGTCGGGTTTATGATTTCAATCAACCTTTTGTGAGAAGAAAAAGAGAACTGCTCACGTGACTTCTTGTCAACATGTGGAGACCGGTTAACGGTATAGACATGTGATTTTGTGGGCAGAGGTATTGGTCCAAAAATAATAGCATCGGTCTGCCTGACCACATCAATAATCCTTAAGGCCCACTTATCAACCAGGCTATGGTCGTAAGATTTGAGCTTGATCCTTATCTTTTGCTGTACAGCCACTTGTCAACCCTGTTTCGTGTTATCAATAAAAAAGGGACGGGATTTACTTCCCCCGTCCCGGGACGCTATACAATCTCTTATTCAATAATCGTGGTAACGGAACCCGCACCAACAGTACGACCACCTTCACGGATAGCAAAACGCAGCCCTTCATCCATTGCGATCGGGGCAAGCAATTCAACCTCTACGCCAAGGTTATCACCAGGCATAACCATCTCTACACCCTCAGGAAGGGTAACAGAACCGGTAACGTCTGTTGTACGGAAATAGAACTGTGGACGGTAGCCATTGAAGAACGGTGTATGACGACCACCCTCCTCTTTTTTCAAAATATACACCTCAGCCTTAAACTTGGTGTGTGGCTTGATGGTTCCAGGCTTGGCGATAACCATTCCTCGCTCCAGCTCTGTTTTGTCAACACCTCTTAGAAGCAAACCAGCATTATCACCCGCCTGCCCCTCATCAAGAAGTTTCTGGAACATCTCAATGCCGGTAACAACCGATTTGCGCGTTGGCTTAAGACCGACAATCTCAACCTCTTCGTTGATTTTTACTCTACCCCTCTCAATTCTTCCAGTTCCAACGGTTCCACGACCTGAAATCGAGAAAACATCTTCGACTGGCATCAAGAACGGCTTGTCGATATCACGAACTGGCTCAGGGATGAATGAATCCACAGCATCCATCAGTTCCATGATTGCCTTTTCTCCCTCAGGATCACCCTCAAGAGCTTTCAAGGCTGAACCTTTTATAATCGGAATATCATCACCAGGAAAGTTATACTGGGTCAAAAGTTCTCTCAACTCAAGCTCAACAAGTTCGATGAGTTCTGGATCGGCGATATCAACCTTATTCAGAAATACAACCAACGAAGGAACGTTGACCTGACGGGCCAGCAGAATATGCTCGCGAGTCTGAGGCATAGGGCCATCGGTACCTGCGACAACAAGAATCGCACCATCCATCTGGGCAGCACCGGTGATCATGTTCTTAATGTAATCAGCGTGGCCAGGACAATCAATGTGCGCATAGTGGCGCTTTTTTGTCTGGTACTCAACATGCGCTGTTGAGATGGTAATACCGCGTTCTCTCTCTTCAGGAGCCTTGTCGATACTGCCAAAGTCGCGCTGAAGAGCTAGACCCTGTTTGGCGAGAACCGATGTAATCGCAGCGGTCAAGGTTGTTTTACCATGATCAACATGACCAATGGTACCTATATTAACATGGGGTTTATCCCTTTTGTAAGACTCTTTTGCCATAACGTTTATCTCCGTGTCGGTTATTGTTTTGTAGTAATTAAAACTTATACAGTCAGTGCATGCTTAATCTGAATCCTTGCTTACCCTCTTCTCTTGTAAAGATTCTGCAATATTCCGGGGAACTTCGCGATAGCAGTCAAACTCCATAGAATAATTAGCTCTTCCCTGACTCATGGAACGAAGATCGGTCGAGTATCCAAACATCGCTGAAAGAGGAACTTTGGCGTTGACAAACTGAGCTCCAGCCCTTTGACCCATACCTTCAATATGACCACGACGGCTCGACAAATCACCCATAACATCGCCAAGATACTCCTCCGGGGTAACAACCTCTACCTTCATGATCGGCTCAAGCAATACTGGCGCAGCCTTTTTGGCAGCCCCTTTGAATCCGATTGAACCCGCAATCTTGAATGCCATTTCCGAAGAGTCAACCTCATGATACTTGCCATCCAAAAGGGTAACCTTAATATCCTGCATCGGAAATCCTGCAACAACACCACTTTTCATCGCCTGCTGTACACCAGCATTGACCGCCGGTATATACTCTCTTGGAATTACTCCACCCTTGACAGCATCAACAAATTCGTACCCTTTTCCCTCTTCAAGCGGCTCAACGCGAAGTACGACCAGACCAAACTGACCTTTACCACCGGACTGACGCACAAATTTACCTTCAAACTCCACAGACTCCCGAATCGTCTCACGGTATGCGACCTGCGGCTTGCCTACGTTGGCTTCGACCTTGAACTCACGTTTCAGGCGATCAACCAGAATTTCAAGATGTAACTCACCCATGCCAGCAATCAGCGTCTGACCAGTCTCGTCATCGGTCTTAACCTTGAAGGTCGGATCCTCTTCAGCGAGCTTGGCAAGTGACATACCAAGTCTATCCGAGTCACTCTTGGTCTTCGGCTCAATAGCTATCTCAATAACTGGCTCGGGAAAAATCATTTTTTCAAGAACCACCGGATGATTTTCATCACAAATCGTATCACCGGTTCTCACATCTTTCAACCCTACTGCCGCTGCTATATCTCCGCAATAAACACAATCTATATCCTCTCTTTTGTTAGAGTGCATCTGAAGCACCCTGCCAATCCGCTCCTTTTTACCAGTCATGGTATTGAGCACATAACTCCCTGCCTTAAGGAAACCAGAATAAACCCGGAAAAATGTAAGCTTCCCAACAAACGGGTCAGTGGCAATCTTGAAGGCAAGCGCGGCAAACGGCTCATCATCTTTTGGCTCGCGAGTCACAGACTCCTCGGTCCGTGGATGATGACCCTCGACAGCGCCGACATCAACCGGGGAAGCAAGATACTCAACAACAGCATCAAGCATGAATTGCACACCTTTATTCTTGAAAGAGGAGCCACAAAGAACCGGAATAATGGTCACCTTGAGCGTAGCCTGACGCAACACACTCCTCACCTCTTCTTCGGTAATATCCTCACCGTTCAGATATTTCTCAAGCAGGGTATCATCATGCTCAGAAACAGCCTCAAGCATATTGATGCGCCACGTCCTCGCCTCATTTTGTAAATCATGAGGAATCTCCACCTCGTTATATGTACTGCCATCCTCCTTATCATAGATAATCCCTTTCATCCTGATAAGATCAACAAAACCAGCAAAAATCTCGCCCTCACCAATCGGAATCTGAAGAGGAACCGGATTAGCTCCAAGCCTCTCTCTGATTGCCTTGACAGTATCAAAAAAGTTTGCACCAGTCCTGTCCATCTTGTTGATGTAGGCAATTCTCGGCACACCATACTTATTCGCCTGACGCCACACTGTTTCGGACTGCGGCTCCACCCCACCGACTGCACAAAAAAGTGCCACAGCACCGTCAAGGACACGAAGTGAACGCTCTACCTCTACAGTAAAATCGACATGGCCTGGCGTATCAATTATATTTATCCTGTGGTTGACTCCAATGTAGTTACCAAACTTCGGAATCCAGAAACAGGTTGTTGCGGCAGAAGTAATCGTAATACCACGCTCTTTCTCCTGCTCCATCCAGTCCATTGTAGCACCACCATCATGCACCTCACCCATACGATGAAGGCGACCCGTATAATAGAGAATCCTCTCTGTCGTCGTCGTCTTGCCAGCATCAATGTGCGCCATGATGCCGATGTTCCGTACTTTATCTAAATCAACCAGCCTCGCCATAAAATAATTTGACCTTTAATAACACTTAAACAAACACTTAGAATCTGAAATGTGCAAACGCCTTGTTTGCATCAGCCATCCTGTGTACTTCGTCCCGCTTCTTGACCGACGCGCCCTGCTCATTGGCAGCATCCATCAATTCCGCAGCAAGCTTCTCCGCCATGGATTTACCGCCACGCCTTCCCGCATAAGTCTTTAGCCACCGAAACGCAAGCGCGCCTCGTCTCGACGCTTTAACCTCCATAGGTATCTGATACGTTGCACCACCAACCCTTTTGCTGCGAACTTCAACGACCGGAGCAATATGCGACATAGCCTTGCGATATACCTCCAGCGGATCCTCTCCACTCATCTTTTCAGCAATAATAGCAAACGCGTCATAGACTATCTTTGTAGCAACAGCCTTTTTACCATCAAGCATCACAGCGTTGATAAATCGAGCAACACTCTCATCGCCGTAACGAAAATCTACACCGATTCTTTTATAGCCAACTTTTTTGGGCATGTTCTTCTCTGAGTTTATAATTCGACTTATCTACCTTTTACCCTTACCTTTAACCGGAGCCGCAACGCCAGCCTTAGGCTGCTTGGCACCATACTTCGATCTACTCTGCTTGCGATCCGCAACACCGGAGGTATCAAGCGAACCACGCACAATATGATAGCGCACACCGGGAAGATCCTTTACCCTGCCACCCCTGATCAGAACAATCGAATGCTCCTGCAGATTGTGACCCTCTCCAGGAATATATGCCGTCACTTCAATCTTGTTAGACAACCTGACACGCGCAACCTTCCGTAAAGCTGAGTTAGGTTTTTTTGGTGTAGTCGTATAAACACGAGTACAAACACCACGTTTTTGTGGGCATTTCTCAAGCGCCGGTGACGCTGTTTTTGACACTTTTACACTTCTTCCGAGCCTGATGAGCTGCTGAATCGTCGGCATACTGAAACTCTCTTTCTTTTTAAAAACCTCTGATTACAAAAAACACAATGCTAAAAATCCATAGGGACTGTTAATGTAAGCGAATTATGTAAAAAAACAAAACCTGTTTTATATATTTCTTCACTCTCAGGCAATTCAATTTTCTGCCACGAGAAGCTTCTGAATCAACAAAAAAAAAGACAGCGGAAAGAGGTAATCCACCCTTCCGCTGTCCCAGTCAACAACCTGCCTGATCAATCATATCAGCTCATCATTCATCTCTTCGGTATTGTGTTCTTCATCATCATCTAAAAATCCGACCTGTTGTTGAGGGCTGTTCCCTCACTTCTCCACCCATCAACAGTGAGACGACCTTTTTCGGATAACCTTGCGGCTATATTAAGTTTTATCTGTCGCCCTACTCGTAGCGAAGCGCCTCGACGGGTTTGAGCTCTGCCGCTTTTCTGGCAGGCCAGAGACCGAAAAAAATACCGGTGAGCGCTGAAAAAGCTGTAGCAAGAACTACCGATATCAGTGAGGTTTTTACCGCCCAGCCCGCAAAAATTGAGAGGATCATAGAGATTCCAATTCCGGTCAATACCCCGATAAAGCCTCCACTGATTGTCATGCCAACCGATTCAACAAGAAACTGCATCATGATATCATTTTTTCGCGCCCCAATTGCCTTGCGCAAACCAATCTCCCGTGTTCTTTCTGTAACGGAGACAAGCATGATATTCATAATACCGATACCACCTACCAAAAGCGAAATTGCCGCAATGGAGCCAAGCAAGAGGCTCATGGTCTGTGTGGTACTGCTGAGCATCTTCTGAATTTCGGTCATGTCCCTGATATTGAAAGAGTCATCATCATCCTTCAGTCGCCGCTTTTTTCTGATCAGCTCTGTAATTGCAATTTTCGCCTGCTCAATTTTGCCCGACTCGATTACCTCAACAAATATTCCACTAAGATACTCCTTGCCGAGCACGCGATACATGGCTGTCGTCACTGGAATAATTACCACATCGTCCTCATCCTGCGGCCCTGAAAACCCTTTTGCCGGTGCAATACCAATTACCTTGAAATTTATTCTGTTTATCTTTATGGTTTTTCCAAGAGGATTACTGCTGCCAAACAGCTCCTTGGCAACCGTGACACCAATAATGGCTGATTTCTCCCGGGTCTGAATCTCTTCAGGGGTAAACCACCTCCCGACAGTCGGCATCACGGCACGCATGGTGCCATATTCATATCCAGCACCGGTAACCGTAGAACTCCAGTTTTTGTTTCCATATACTATTCGACCACCACCGTTGACCACTCCACTGGCATTTTTGACGAGAGAACGTAACACAACAATATCCTCTACATCCTTGAAGGTAAACCGGGCAACCGCTCCAGCCCCCTGGGCCGCCCCCCGGATTTTGGCCGATCCACCCCTGATTGAGAGCATATTTGAACCCATGGATTTCAGATCCTCCTGCATAGCCGCCTTTGCGCCTTCCCCAAGCGCCATCATGGCAATCACGGAGGCAACCCCTACAAGAATGCCAAGCACTGAGAGAAAGGAGCGCATCTTGTTTGCAAGAATAGACTGTACTGCCTGTGCCATAAACCCCATAAAACGGCCATCCCGCCATAACGCTCCATTTCCGGCAACATGCGTTGCAAACTCAATCGCCTGTGCAGTTGCCTCCGGTGTAACCAGCTCACCCTTTCGTTCATCGGCAAGAACCACCCCGTCCCTCATGGTGATAACTCGCCCGGCCCAGGTTGCAATCTCCGGCTCATGCGTCACCATGATGATGGTCTTTCCCTCGTCATGAAGTCCCTTGAGAATCTTCATGATGTCGCCAGAATTTTTGGTATCAAGGTTGCCGGTCGGCTCATCAGCAAAAATGATAAGCGGATCACGAATCAGCGCCCTTGCAATAGCCACTCGCTGCTGCTCTCCACCCGAAAGCTGGTTAGGGGTGTGATCCATCCTCTTTTCAAGTCCAACCAGCTTCAGGCGCTCTATCGCCTCATGACGAAAATCTCCCTTCAGGCCGCTGTAGATATGCGGAAGCCGCACGTTATCGACAATGGTCATTCGCTTCAGCAGATGAAACTGCTGAAACACAAAACCGGCAACATTATTGCGGAGTCCAGCCTGTTCATCCTCAGAAAGGGTATTCACATTACTGCCAAGAATCCGGTACTCGCCCTTGTCGGGGTTATCGAGAAGCCCCAGAATATGGAGCAGGGAGGATTTGCCTGACCCGGAAGAGCCCATGATGGCAACGAACTCACCACGCTCTATCGTCAGGGAGACACCACGCAATGCGTTAACCGTGCTTTCCCCTATACGGTATGTCCGGTGGACATCAACAAGTTCAAGCAGTGGTTTCATTTCTTGGTTCTGTTTCTCTGTGGTGCAAAGGGATTGGAGCCGCCATTTTTTCCGGGAAGAACAAAGGTTGTATCGGGAAGAAGCACCACTTCGCTGTCAGATAAACCTTCAAGAATTTCAATATTCCGACCATCCTGCAAACCCGTACGCACCGCTCTGTAACGAACACCTTTCTCTATGCCGCCTTTTTTCTGAAGCACCACTGTTTTACCATTCCTGCTCTGTACTGCGCCAATTGGTAAAAGCAACGCACCTTGCTTTTCCTGCACCAGAATCTCAATATTGGCGCTCATGCCGGAGCGAAAAACATCAGGAATGCGCTCAGGAATAACATCGACATTATAAATATTCACGTTGTTCTGATAGTGAGACTCATAGTAGATATGCTCCACCACCCCATTCACCCTGATATCGGGATAAGCATCCAGCCCGATAACGGCCTTTTGGCCCACTTTTACCCTGCCTATATCAGTCTCATCGACGTAAGCCTTGACAATCAGGTGGTCTGAGAGCACAAACAGTGAATCACTTGCTGTCACCGCCTGACCCGGATCAATGCTTCGCACAATAATCTGTCCATCCAGCGGGGCAATGATGGAGGTCTCCTTGTAGACCTTTTTCCAGTAACTCTCTTCGCTCTTTCCCTGTACCCTTGCAGCATCCAGCAGGGCTGCCCGTTCGGTTGAACTGAGCAGGGCAAGCACCTGGCCTTTCTTCACATGCTGACCCTCAGCAACAAGAATCTCCTCAACCCGCCCTCCGATGGAGGATTGAATTTTAAGGCGATTTTTTGGTTCAACCACTCCTGTTGTCGATACGGCTGAACTTATGCTGCCCCGAACCACCTGAATCGCATCAAAACTCTTCTCCGTGGTTTTGTTTCCCTTCCAAAAGAAGAACACTCCCAAGGCGACAAGAGCGACCACAACCACACCTCCCCACAACAGCTTACTCTTCTTGACCATCAAGCCCTCCTCCTTTTGACTGAATCCATTGCGCCTCGGCAATTAACATACCTGCTCCGGCATTGAGATACTCTTTTTTTGTACTGACAAGCTTGTCCTCAATCACCACCCAATCGTTGAAAGAGATGAGACCATTCGAATATTGCGCCGTTGCAATAGTTGCGCGCTCAACGGCAGCATCAAGAAATTTTTTGCGCACCACAACCATCTGGCGAGCATCCTGAAAATCTTTCCAGCTCTGCTCCATAACATCAAAAATCTGGAGGTATCCACTCTTTTGCTGTGCATTGCGCTGCTGTGCAACAGCTTTGGCCTTCGCCACCCGACCGCCACCACTTCCCCCTTCATATATCGGCAATGAGAGTGTTACCCCGGCACTCCAGTCTACCCCATTAAAAACCCAGTGATCAGGAGTGCTCCTGCCAACCGATGAGGTGAGATAGAGCTGAGGGGAAAAAGCGTTTCTGGCAGCATCCAGATCATACTGCGCCGCTCGGCTGCCTGCGTCAAGCTGCTGATAGAGAGGATGATTTTTCGCCAACGGAACAAAATCAGGTTTTTGAGAGAGCAAAATACTGGAGGTAAAAGTGCCCTTCGCCGTGATCGGATAATGAAGATCACGCCCAAGCGCAGAGGCAAGTGCTGTCCGGGCAAGCTCAAGCCCCCGTTCAGCCTGAGCAACTTCAAAAGTAGCCTGTGCCAGATCGGCCTCCGCCTGACGCAACGATCCAATATTTTCCCGTCCTCCCTGGTATCGGAGGGTGATTAACCTGACATTCTTCTGCCGTCGCTCGGCAATCTCACCGGTAAGCCCCACGAGGTTTTGTGCCTTGAGCAATGCTGTAAATGCAGATCGCAGAGCAAAACGGACATTGGCAGACACTGCACTGTAATTGTTTTGAGCAGCTTTGATCGCCTCTCTGGTACTGGCAACCTGGCTTGAAATTTTGCTTCCGTCATACAGGAGTTGCTGAGCCGACAGAGAGTACGCGAAAAGAGAAGAGGTGCCAGCATTCGCCACCCCTCGTTCCTGGGAACTCAACCCGAGACTGAGCTTGGGAAGAGCTCCCCCACCCATGATACGTTTGTCAGTTTCCGCCTGCTGCAACAGCGCAAGAGCAGAAGCAAGATCAGGATGCGCCTTCCTGGTTTCAATGACACACTCCTGCCACGTGAGTGACTCAACAGCATACAGCGGAGAAAAAGCTATAGCAGAATAGAAGAGCGCGAGCAGCAAAGCGATTTTTGATTTCATACAACACCTTTCAATTCATTCCCTTACCTTCCAATCATAACTGTTTGACGTCAGTATCGTGAAAAACTTGTGAAACAGAAAATATATTTCATAATGTTGGTTTCGGCTCCGCTCAACCAACGGTGTCATCATCAATCATAGAACCGGAGTTCACCATCACTGCCCCCACCCGTCGTTGTGCGGAGCCGAAACGACCTTCAGTGCTTGCAGATGCGACTCCTGCGTTATACCCATCAACCATGAGGCAAGAACGGCATCATAAAAATAGAGTTTTGGCGACTTGGTCAATCGCTTGCCGATATCGGCAAACCACGGAGAGACCAAAAAAACAATATACGATGCCTCAAGCAGGGTCAGCCAGCTTCTGGCAGTTAGACTTGAATAGACAAAATCAGCAGGATCGGCGTGAGATGGCGCAGAATCATTTCATGCAATAGTAAAGTTCAACTTGAATATTGCATGAAATAGCGATAAGTATAAAGAAAATTTCACCCGGCAAAACACTTATCACCCCTCTCCTGTAGCAGTTTTTACCAAGAGTCACTATATTGCCCAATTTTTCGATGATGTCGATCATTTCACCAGTTCTTCCTCTTTATGCTTGAAGCCCGTAATCTCTCACTCACTGTCGGATCCAAACAACTCCTTGCCGATACCTCATTCCGCGTCGGCGACAAAGACCATGTCAGCCTTGTAGGCCTTAACGGCACAGGAAAAACAACACTGCTGCGCCTTATCAGCGGACCATCCAAAGACTCTGCTATCATCACTGATGGACAGTTTCTCAAATCGGCCGAAACCACCATCGGTTATCTCCCCCAGGAGATCTCCTTTGATGCCGACCTTGAAAGAACCGCCCTGCAATATGCGCTTCAGGCCAACGCAAGACTTTTTGAGTTATCGGGGAAAATTACCCGGATGGAGCACGAACTCGCCCTGCCCGAGCAGGATTATGAGAGCGAAGCCTACCACAGCCTGATTGAACGCTTTTCTGATGCCATGCACGAGTTCGACCACCTCGGTGGTTACACGATGCAGTCGAATGCCGAAAAGGTGCTCGCCGGTCTCGGATTCAGTGAAATAGATTTTCATAAAAAAGTAAAAGCCTTCTCCGGCGGATGGCAGATGCGCCTCCACCTCACCAAGCTGCTGCTGCAGAACCCGACGCTGCTCCTGCTTGATGAGCCAACCAACCACCTCGATATCGATTCACTTCGCTGGCTCGAAAACTATCTCCTCAACTACGAGCACAGCTACATCATTGTCTCGCACGACCGCTTTTTTCTCGACAAGCTCACCACAAAAACCCTCGAAATCGCCTTTGAGCGCATCAACGAATACAAGGGAAACTACTCCTATTACGAAAAGGAGAAGGCTGAACGGTACGAGCTGATGATGGGTCAATATACCAGTGACCTGAAAAAAATGGCCGAGCTGAAGGCCTTTGTTGACCGTTTCCGCTACAAGGCCACCAAGGCAAGGCAGGCTCAGAGCCGCCTCAAGCAGATGGAGAAGATGGAGAAAAACATGTTCTCGCCCGAAGAGGATAATTCACGCATCTCCTTCCGATTTCCAAAAGCCAACCCCTCAGGACGTGAGGTGATGCGGCTCGACGGCATCAAAAAAGCCTATGTGCTGCCCGACGGCACAAAGAAACAGGTGCTCAACAACATCAACCTTGAGGTAATGCGCGGCGACAGGATTGCCATTGTGGGCTCAAACGGTGCAGGCAAAACCACTTTCTGCAAAATTCTGGCTGGAGATATTGACTTTGAGGGCAAGCTGACTATGGGGCACAATGTCACCCTCAACTATTTCGCTCAGCACCAGACCGAAAACCTATCGCAAGACAAAAGCGTCTACATGGAGATGATGGACTCAGCCCCATCGTCTGAAGCACAGAAAAGAGTGCGCGACATTCTTGGTTGCTTTCTCTTCAGCGGAGATGCCGTCCAAAAAAAGATAAGGGTGCTCTCGGGAGGAGAAAAATCGAGGGTTGCCCTGGCAAAAATCCTGCTGCAGGCCTCGAACCTTCTGATTATGGATGAGCCGACCAACCATCTCGACATGCGCTCCAAAGAGATGCTGATCGACTCGCTGGAGTACTACGACGGCACGCTCCTGATTGTCAGCCACGACCGCTACTTCCTCGACAGCCTGGTCAACAAGGTGGTTGAAATTAAAAACGGCGCTCTTCAGCTTCACCTCGGCAGCTACGCCGAATATCTTGAAACTGCCGAAAAAGTGATTGAAGCGGAGCGCAAGCTGGAAGCTGCCGCAAAGCAAAAAAGCCAGGCGGCTCCTGCCAAGGCAGTTGAAAAAGAGAGAGAGCAGGCAAAAAAGAGTGCCACAGCCAAAAAAGACAAAAAGAGGATGGACGAGGTAGAACATACAATTAACCAGCTCGAACAAAAGAAAGAGTCGATTGAAACCATCATGGCCAACGAAGATTTCTACAAAAAAAGCCAGGAGGAGACCAACAAAACCCTCGAAGGCTACCACGCACTCTGCAAGGAGCTGAACGCACTCTTTGCCGAATGGGAGGCAGGTTCCTGAGAGGTGTCACGGCATCCTGCTGCACCGGCATAGAGATAGCTTACGACCTCGGCGTTGCTGCGCATTTGTTGTTCATGACCAGCATACAACACCACTTTTTTTGCGACACGTTCGCCAAAAATGGCCGCCACTTTGTTGAGCTGGATGAACGATTCCTGATTGATGCTTTGCGATGACTTGATTTCGAAGAGCCTGATCATGTTTCCCTCCTCCAGCAGAACATCAACTTCCAGTCCGCTGCTGTCGCGATAAAAATGCAGATTTGCTGGCAAGCCAGCATTGATTCGAGCTTTGAGCATTTCAAGCACCACCAGATTTTCAAACAGCGATCCCCGCAAAGGGTGAGCTTGCAGGTGTGACTCCTGCGTTATTCCGATCAGCCAGGAGGCCAGACCCACATCGTAAAAATAGAGTTTTGGTGACTTTGTCAATCGTTTTGCGATGTTGGTAAACCATGGGGGAAGTAAAAAAACAACATAAGAGGCCTCAAGCAGGGTTAACCAGCTTTTTGCAGTCACACTCGAAACCCCGGCATCAGCAGCAAGAGAGTGTAGATTGAGCAGTTGTCCAACTCTTCCCGCTGCCAGACGGACAAAGTTTTCAAATTCGCGTATCTGGCGTAATTGTAGCAACTCCCGTATATCGCGTTCAACGTAGGTGGCAAAATAATCTCCAAGCATGACTGCCGGATCAAGGTGATCGGCATAAATACGTGGATAACCGCCAGTATGCAAAAGATGGTCAACGCCAGTTGGTTGACCTGCATCGCACAGTTCGGCAACAGATAAGGGCAACAGCTTCAGTAATGCGGTTCTTCCAGCAAGTGACTGACTGATATGACGGTTCAGTTCAAATTGATGGCTTCCCGTCAGAATAAATTCACCGGCAGTTTTGTGTTCATCAACACGAACCTGAATCCATGACAGCAACTCAGGCACACGCTGCACTTCCTCAAGAACGGCACCCTCTGGAAACTGGGCCAAAAATCCTGCGGGATCCTGCTGTGCAAAATGACGGATATCGGGCCTTTCCAGATTGCTGTAAGGTTTTTCAGGAAAAGCTGCTTTGCAAAGAGTGGTTTTTCCTGATTGCCTTGGGCCGGTAAGCGTTACAACCGGATATTGTGAGGCCCGACTTTGCAGGGTCGGCATGAGATGACGCGCAATCATAATATGCAATAATATAGTTCAACTTTAATATTGCATAAGCGAGAGCAAAAAACAAGGTTATTTTTCAATCATATTTGCCTTTTTGCGCGTTTGCGATTCAGGGAAGAGCGTTTTGCCGCTTTTTTTTGACTAGATGCGCTTATAGCCCCCCCCCAGGCACGTGGGGAAAACGAGCTGGCCACAGAGCAGCCATCAGGTGATCCATAAACGACAATGGTTCACCTGATCCTGTTAAGAGCATTCGCTTTTCCTGCAAACTTTAGTACCTTGGAGGTACGAACGATAAAACGTATTGAGGAAGTGTGGCGTGTATTCAATAAAATGGTGAAGCAATGCCAACGATATCAATGTTCTTCGAAATTCTGGTTTCCATTTTTTATGGCGACAATGAACAACACCATTCACCACACATTCATGCACGATACCAGGGTAAAAGTGCTTCGATAGCTATTGGTGATGGCACACTTCTTGCTGGAAATATACCACCACGACAACTTCGGATGGTACAAGTGTGGGTAAACATTCATAGAGAAGAACTCATGGCTGACTGGGCACTCGCCTGTGCAGGTGAAGAACCGTTTAGCATCGCACCCCTTCAATAAAGGAGAATATTATGGAAGAACTGCTCGATGTCATCGCCGTAACAACTCATAATGACTTTACACTGGAACTTGTTTTTGAGAACGGTGAGAGGCGTATATTCGATATGAAGCCCTTTTTCGATAAAAAACCCTTTACCAGGCTATGTAACTCTCCGCTCTTCTTCAGGGCTTCTGTCCAATACGGCACTGTCGTTTGGCCAGGCAATCTTGATATTGCACCAGAGACGCTCTGGAACCGCTCTGTGCCTGCGTAAACCGGATCGCATCACGCATCACTATAATATCCTGTATCAGCATCAGTTCCATTCACGCGCACGCAAGTGTCGAAGATAGCCGTCATCAGCCTTTGAGCAACCGGTCAGTCAGCATTGTCATAAAATCACGACGCGTCGAGACAAACATAAGCACATAAAAACTGAATGCGCCACTACACCTCCCTCTCCATCTCAGTAAAAAAATTCTCAACCGCCTGAAATTTCCCTTCAGCAATCTCTTTTTTACCCATGTTGATCATTTTCAGAAAAGCCATGGTTTCAATCTGCTCTTCATAAGTGCGAATGTCCATGACCACCAGTTTTGCTTCGCCATTCTGGGTGACAATAAGCGGACTGCGATTCTCTTCAAAATCCCTTACAATCTCGGCAGCATGAGATTTAAGGTATGATATCGGGCGAACGGTTTCCGAGAGCTTCATGTTGATTCCTCCATGTAAACATGTTAGCCGAAAGACTGAATATGGACCAAATTCAGCTTTTTTCGCAGTTACATCAAGATGGCTGAGCTCCATGCAATTGTTCTTGATACATCGCCAAGAATACGTTTAGTATTTGTCTGATCATAATTAATCGTTAAGTTACACTAAGTGAAACTTAACGATGAGTATGTCTTTATGCAACCTGTTCGCCGACTCATGTACAACTTGGTAAATCTGGCGAGTGCAGATCATTATCTGTTCGCACCCGAGGATTTGCGGGTGCTTGTGCCAGATCTTTCTGACGGTGCATTCAAAACTCTCTTGAGTCGAGCAGTCCAGGCTGGATATTTGGATCGGGTATGCCGTGGGCTGTATTTGTATGTTCAGGTGATGCCGCATAGTGGCTTGTTGCTTTTTCATGCAGCAGCACGATTACGTGCCGATGGTTTTAACTACCTTAGTCTGGAGACGGTTCTCAGTGATGCGGGTGTCATTTCACAAGTGCCAGTCAATTGGATATCGGTGATGTCGTCTGGCCGCAGCACGGTGCTTGCTTGTGGTCGGTGGGGCACCATCGAATTTGTTCATACGAGGCAGCGGCCTGAAGAGTTGGCAGGGCAGTTGAGCTATGATTCTCGTTGCAGATTGTGGCGAGCCAGTGTACCCCAGGCTTTGCGTGATATGCGGGCTACTCATCGAAATTTAGAGTTGGTTGACTGGAGCGTGGCTCATGAGTTTGTTTGATCAACTGGTCGATGAGGCCATCAAAAATCAACAACACCTCGCGCCATTGCGCTATGGTGGTAGAGAAGGAGTTGCTCCATCACGATATTTTGCGTGTGCTCAGCGGGTCAGGTCTGTTAGCCAAATTGACCTTTATTGGAGGAACCTGTTTGCGTGCCTGTTATGGGTCTCATCGCTTG